>Ga0316204_10000183_pt1 | contig 259659 bp, 239 predicted proteins | sample 6monrhotite_MG_2_FD_205661 | JGI IMG/M metagenome (GOLD analysis project Ga0316204, IMG submission 205661) | Microbial mat bacterial communities from mineral coupon in-situ incubated in ocean water Damariscotta River, Maine, United States -... | ecosystem: Environmental > Aquatic > Marine >... | reverse complement strand
ATAACAATGAGCGCCCCAATATGGCCCTCGGCGGCATAACGCCGAAACAAAAACTAGCCATGGGCATGCCCATGGCTGCTTAAAACAGTTCTACTTTTGAAGCCCCCTAATAATGGGGGTATTACCAAATAAGCTTTCACACTGTTGCTGTATTTTATCAATGGTTTGCCGTCTCTAGTTCACGAGCAGACATTAAACTTGTTATCAAGAGTATTCGAACTATAAGGTATTCTTGAAAATAAAAAGTGCCCCGTTTCGTGGCCTTTTCTCAACAAGAGATATTAGGAGTGGGAAGTCACTAGATGGTTAAGCAATCTTCGATCGACATCTTGGTAAATGAATCAAAACAAGAGAGCGTACAGGCCTTCAAGAAACACATGGAAAAAGCTATGTTGTTTCGACAAAAGTCACGCAATCAAGAGTATGCTATCAGACGCGCCATCAGTAATCAGATTGAAAATGGACACTTTATCGAACTTGGTGTTGCGTCTGGTATAAGTTGTAGGCTGTTTGCCCAGATATTGGCTAAGAAGTCCCTATCTTTAACAGGTTTCGATAGCTTTGAAGGGTTAGAGGAAGATTGGACTGGTATTCAATCTGGCCGGGCTGCCGGGGCATTTACGCAGTCTAACATACTTCCTGATGTGCCTGAAAATGTCACGCTGGTAAAGGGATGGGTACAGGACACTTTACCAACCTATCTTGAAAATATAGAGACTGATGCTCGATTCGGCTTTATCCATATGGACATGGATACCTATAAACCTACGCGATTTGCTCTTGAAGCCATAAAGCCTTTTCTTACAAGTGGTACGGTGATCCTATTTGATGAGCTATATGGATATCCAGGTTGGCGACATCATGAATACAAGGCCTTGCTGGAAGTTCTTGAACCTGACACGTTTACCTATATCTCTTTTTCGGAAGAATCAGTTGCCATTGAAATCAACTGATTGGCCTGGGTCTTGTTGACAAAAGGATTCGCAAACTGTGTGGTTTATAAATCAAGGCTGTCTTTTAGGAGATGGTTTTGATGCGCGGTGACTTGTCGGATGAAGGTGAACGCCTGCCCAACTCCACCTACAGCAGCTGATTTAGTGATATTGGAAGTGTGGCAGGGAGCGGGCGCTCACCCGGCTCATTCTGATCGGGATGAATGTCCGCAAAGGGTCATCCTCCGCCATTCCTGCAGGAGATAAATAGCGACCGCTTTCCTAGGTGAAGGTCGAAATAGACAGCAATACGCCGAATTTCTGCGTAAATTAAGAATAGGGAAATTATCTAAGTCATTGAATAAGAATGGTGCACCCGTCGCGATTCGAACGCGAGACCTCTGCCTTCGGAGGGCAGCGCTCTATCCAGCTGAGCTACGGGTGCATTGTAAGCAAATAATAAGTTCAAAAACGATGAGTTAAACGCTTAGCACGGGCGGCAACATAGTCAGAAAGCCATTGATACGCAACGGATAATTATAGGCATTTCGAATATCCAGACCGTTCAACATGTTAAGCTCTATAGCCTATATCAGCACATATATACCTTAGCGATAAATAGTACCCAAAAGCTCGTTTTGGCAGCATGCTGCCAAATTGGGGTTATTAATTATCGTTGCTAAGAGCATCGATAGAAAAAACGGCCTTCCGTTTTGCATCTTCAGATGAAAACACATAATGCTTCGCGGTCACTGGTGTTCCCGGTGCATGGCCTAACAAGTCTTGCAGGACCCTCTCCGGCACTCCCGCCATTGCGCGCCAGCTAGCATTTATCTTTCGCAAGTCATGAACACACAATTTAACGGGTTTGCCCTTATGCATGATACCCGCTTTTTTAACCGCTGCAGCAAGGCCTTTCCTTACATGATTAAGAGGTGTTTTAGGGTTTCTACCGGGAAACACATAATCAGAAATGTTTGGTAGAGTGGATAGCTCCTCCGCCAACTCTTCACTTATTGGAATGGTCCTGATCGAGTGTTTTGTTTTTGGTGTCCATGTGTCACCAGCTCGTATTGATACTTCTAAAGCTGGTAGGTTGAGATGTTCCCATTTTAGGTTATACGCCTCGCCAGCACGACACCCTGTCTCCAAAATAAACCGAACAACTGGACGTGTTTTCGTGCAGACGTTTGCAAGGACTTTCTGCATTTCCGCCATTGTCGGGATATACATTTCACGCTTCAGCGTTGGCAACGGTTCGATGGGGGGCATGAAGCAAGGTATTTTACGCCGCATCCCCCAATTGATAACTTTGCGGATCAACCGCATATCGGAGTTAACTGTGTCCGGAGAAACACCATCGCCCAAGCGCGCACCTTGATACCATTCCAATAATTCAGTATCGATGCCGTCAAGATACTGCCCACCAATTCTAGGCAGAACCTGCTTTAGCCTGTTACAGTCCGTGTCCAGTGATATCTGTTTTTTCTTACCAAGAGATACTCGCACCCGTTGGCCGTCCAACCACTGCCTTGTAAGCTCTTTAAAGGCCATACGGCACTCGGTGTTATCATTCATGGGACTAAGGCCCGCAAACAATCTACCCGTATAGGTGCTGGCAAATTCTTTTGCCTCTTTCACACTGTCAAAGAACTTCCGGCACCGTTTCCCCCCCGCCATATCTTGCGGGATGTCAGCGATCCAACGAAGCGAGGTTGCCCCCTTTCGTTTGCTAGGCCGGATACGTATGCGGTTTATAACAAGTGAATGTTTCATTTCGTTCTCCTTTCAAGAGAACGCGACCGCGTACTATCTGCACATAATTCTATGAGATTACGCTGAACCTGTGAAACATTATCGGCACCCGCCGCTTGTATTTTTTTGTGGGTGCGGAGGTATTGTTTCACGTCATCGACATCAAACAGAACAACCTTACCCGGCTTGTACCGAGGGAGCTCACTTAAAGGTATTCGTCTGACACTGTCCTCAGACATACGCAGCATTAGGGCAGTTTGCCGATATGTGAAAAGCCCGGTACGGGCACCAAATGGCCCGGCCCTAATTTTAAAGACTTTCGCCATCACGCCACCTCATCGTTTGAAAGTGTGGATTGTATCCTCTCCAAAGCTTGGCGGTATCTGGGAACCAATCGCAATACACCCCGATCAACCCTCTCTAATATTCCAGCATCCAGCAGCTGTTGGCGGCGTGCTCTCGGCATACTTGCAGGTGTAATACGGCGCATATTGATGAGGCGATTTACAGCATTGATTGCACCTCTAGGAGAAGCGCGTGAAACGATAGCTGCAAAGGCTTCAATATCTGAAACCGACAACGCTTGGTCGTTTGCAGTCGATAACGGCGTTAGAAACATCTGAAACAGAGGCAATGATAGTTGCGCTATACCCGGAAAAAAGTCGATAAAATTATTATCTCCAACAATCCTAGTGTCCACCGAGCGATATTTGAGTGCTGTTTTCGTAAATGAAATCTCGGCTCTCAGTCGACGGTCTGTCTTTTCATACAACTTTGCGCGCACGCCACTGCGATAATAGCCCTCAACAAACTGAACCTCCTCATCCGAGCCAAAAACACTCTCACTACTTCTGAAGGTTCTTTGTTTGGTCTGTTTAAAAGCGCTGGGAAAAACGTCCGTAAAGAGCTGAAGGGTGTCGCCCACGCCATTGCAGCTAATATCCACACACACCTCAATATGCTGAATTTGGATATCACAATAAGTTATCGGAACATTGACGAACTGGCAGTAGAAAGTATCGATTAGTTCAGTTAATCGACCTTGCACTATCGAAACAAAAGCATCTACCTCATGCGCAATGTCCATTGGATTTGCAGCGTCGTCCAACCGCAAATAATTGTTAGCAGAAACGAAAGGTATTTCACTCCCGCCTTCACCAGCACTAACGCCGCGAAGTTGATTTCTTATAGTTACGGGATTGATAGAAAAATAGATATAAAGCGGCTTGTTTATACCCGGACACAATAACTTACATTTTATAGGAAAAGTACGACCACAGTAATTGATATCTAATTCTATCTCTTTACGAGACCAGTTTATGGTCCTTATACCCAAGTCGCTTAACAAACGACGAAGGCGATGCCAGTACACTGGCATCGGTACGAAACTTAAGGGATAGAAGTCACACTGTAGTGTTATTCTATCTGGGTATATAGTATCTATTGGTATTGGACTGTTTATGTCGGAAATAATCAATCTTTCCTCCTATGGTATAAAGGTAATGGGCATTTCTGCCCGGCTCTTTAAAACCATGAAGAAAAATAGCTTAGATGTCACAGTACGGCTCTGCGGTTTAGAAAGTAGCGTACACTTGGGTAGCGAGGGTTTTTGATGCCTCCTCGATTAGCGATATATCACGGTTCTTCTTCAATCTTCGGATACGCTGTCGAACCACTTGGTATGATTGATTTTGTTGTTCAATCTCATCTCTATCCGGGTCCTCATTATTGAGGGGCACTTGCCCGAAAATACCAAATTGACCGAAAAAATCGGTCAACGGCTCAACCATCGATAGTCCTAGAGTTGTTTCATTGTGCACAAACACGTGATTGCACAGAATTAGATCAATGAACAAATTGATCGAGTTCTCGGTGTAGTTAGTATTATGCAGGTGGCGTTCATAAGTAAGTTTAGGTCCTTTGGAGAAGTTCTTTATTTTGAACGCAAGTTCTTGTTCCATGGATTTTCTGTAATCGGAGTTACTCCATTTCCATAGAGCGTTAATCGCATATAAACTGGCTTTAATGTTGGCATCACCGCCATAAGCTTTAGAGAAACTTTGTACGGCTATATCTATGGCTTTTCGCCGGGGTCTAGTAATAAATAGCTTCGTATGTTTCGCGGCCAAAGGCAGCAAACTCATATCCCACAACAAACCCTCAACGGAAACTTCCGTCACATTTCATCTCACAACTGCACAGTTACTATTATCCACAACTAACTCGCCAAGATGCAGACGTAAAGGCCATGCCATTGTGCATGGTAGTCCAAATTCTCCAATTAGATATAATGTACGATCTAACTTTATAGAAAACTGCTCGATTTTATTACGCATATTGAGATAGGTGGGGCTCTATCTATTAGTTTTAGTTTTTGGGAAACGTTGCAGACGTATGCAAGGTAACTAGCCCGTCCGCGCTAACACATTTCCTACTGTAGTTGCTGCCCACTGGCCCCCGCGTGCGGTGGGAATGCCCCGCCTGTTAAGGGCCGAAGCTATTCCACTCAATGTGGTGATACCTGCCAAGCGGATTTCATCTATGGTGGGGCTTATAGCTCTGGCGAAGGCATCTGCTTTCTGTGTTTGCGTCGCCCGCCCCATCTTCTGAGCTTCATTAAGGTTCTTTTGGTTGCCAAGGATCACGCCTCGTCTCTTTGCCGCTTGCAATGCCGCCTTGGTGCGCTCTGAAATAAGCATGCGTTCTTTTTCCGCAAGAGCGCTCCACAAATGGAGTTGAAAGCTATCAACATCAAGGCCAAGTTCGGAGACAACAAAAGGCACTTTCTCTTCCATGAGGCGAGAAATAAAAGCCACATTGCGAGAAAGCCTGTCCAGCTTGGCAACAAGGACTGCGCATTTATACTTGCGGGCTTGCCTGATGGCTTCCGCTAGTCCGGGACGGTGGTTGAGGGCATTGTAGCCGCCGCCAGAAAGGGCATCCCGGTAAGAGGAGATAACTTCGAAATCGTTGGCTTCTGCAAAAGCTTCACAGCGTTCTTGCTGCGCTTCAAGCCCAAGGCCTGATCTTTGCTGCCCAACGGTGGAAACTCGATAGTAAGTGATAATAGGCTTCATTGGTCTAACATCCGTAATCGGGGTTTAATGTTTGCTATGTCAGACCTGTTCTTCTTGTTTCTTCCTTGCAAGAGAGTGAAACTTTATTTTTTTCAATTGGTTGCAAATAAAAATGTGCAATCAGTCATTTTGGAGTTTTCCCCAGTTTTTCGAAACATTAATTTAGGGGTGGGCTTCTATTTACTATTTTTAGTTTTCGTCAACAGTGTAAGTTATTTGGATATTGGACTTCGATGTATTAGTGAATAAAGTGTGATCTATACTCTATTCTGATACAATCACTGCCGTGATTTTTGGGGAACTAGCTGTGAACACCGCACTTCAGAACATTCTTGATGGCTTTCGTAGCGCCGCCCGGTCGGAACGGGAAAAGGGCACGTATTTCGAAGAGCTTGCGGTCACATATCTTCGAAATGAGGCGACCTACAAAGACCTCTATGCGCAAGTCTGGACATACACAGACTGGGCAAGAGAACAAGGGATTGACGGCAAGGACACGGGCATTGATCTGGTAGCTAAAACAAATGGTACGAATGAATTTCATGCCATCCAGTGTAAATTTTATGCTGAGGACTACCGTGTCCAGAAAAAAGACATTGATAGCTTCTTTACCGCTTCTGGCAAAACCCCTTTCACCCACCGTATTATTGTTACGACAACTAACAATTGGAGCGACAATGCAGAGGATGCGCTACAGGGGCAGCAACCTGCTGTTACAAAGATTGATCTGCATGATTTAGAGAACAGTCAAATTGACTGGTCAAAATATAGAGCAAATGAAAAACCTATACTAAAGGAAAAGAAGAAACTCCGCCCTCATCAGGAAACTGCACTCAAAGAAGTAAAAGCTAAATTTGCTACCGCAGATCGCGGCAAGATGATCATGGCGTGCGGAACAGGCAAAACATTTACCAGCTTAAAAATAGCTGAAGAAATGGCCGGTAAAGGCAAGCGCGTGTTGTTTTTGGTGCCAAGCCTGTCACTGCTTTCCCAAACGCTAACGGAATGGACGCAGGAGAGCAAAACTCCCCTTCATAGTTTTGCCGTGTGTTCAGATAGCGACGTAGGTAAAAAGCGCAAGAAAGACGATGATATCGTCCGAACCTTCACGCATGAGCTTCGGTATCCTGCAACCACGGATGCAGCTGCTTTAGCCCGCGAAATGGATAAGCGTCATGACGCTGGACATATGAGCGCTGTGTTTTCTACTTACCATTCCATTCAGGTTATTAGTGATGCACAAAAAGAACATGGCCTAGACGATTTTGATCTTATCGTATGCGATGAAGCGCACCGCACAACAGGTGCAACCTTTGAAGATGAGAAAGAAAGCAAGTTCGTAAAGGTTCACGACAACAGTTTCATTCGTGCAGCGAAGCGCCTGTATATGACAGCGACACCCCGCATTTACGGAGACAGCGCTCAAGCAAGTGCTGAAAAAGACAATGTTGCGCTGTGTTCAATGGATGATGAAACTCTATACGGCAAAGACCTATATGTAATTACCTTCTCCGAGGCTGTTAGCCGTGGCTTGTTGGTGGATTACAAAGTCATAGTACTCACGGTTGATGAAGAACACATCAGTTCGCGCCTGCAGCGCCTTCTCGCTGATGAAGATAACCAGCTTAAAGTGGATGACGCTGCCAAGATTGTTGGTTGCTGGAAAGCTCTCAGTAAGCAAGACCAAGAAGACGCTCTTGCTGATGACGAAGGTCCCATGCGCAAGGCTGTTGCTTTTTGTCAGGTTATTGAAGCCCAAAAGGACCGTAGAACCCATAAAGTAAGCTCGAAAAACATCGCGAATATGTTCCAAGCCGTTGTGGAGGCCTACCAAGAGCAAGAAGAAGAGCACAATACGCTCATCTGCGAAGCTGAACATGTTGATGGCAGCATGAATGCCACTGAAAAAGAAGGCAAACTTGGTTGGCTAAAGAAAGAAACCCCGGCTGATACTTGCCGTATTCTTAGCAATGTACGCTGCCTATCCGAAGGGGTTGATGTACCCGCTCTTGATGCTGTGCTCTTTTTAACGCCCCGCAATTCACAAGTTGATGTTGTGCAGTCGGTTGGGCGCATTATGCGTATCGCACCGGATAAAAAACGCGGCTATGTCATCTTGCCTGTGGTTATCCCAACAGGCGTAGAGCCCAGCGCTGCGTTGAATGATAACAAAACCTACAAAGTGGTGTGGGAAGTGCTGCAAGCCTTGCGCTCACATGATGACCGTTTTGATGCCCACATTAATAAGCTCGACCTCATCGGTAAAGATAATAGCAAGATGGAAGTTATCGCCATCACCGATAAAATCCAGAAAAAACAGACTACACCTAAAGGCGCAAAGAAAAAGGATACGGGCAAAGGCTCATACGGCATTGGCTCACCTGTCCAAAGCCCAGAAAAGGCCCAAGCGGAAATGGGCTTTGAAGTGGGTGAAATAGAACGCGCGCTCTATGCCAAGGTCGTTAAAAAATGCGGTAACCGCAACCACTGGGAAGAATGGGCGGGCGATATTGCCAAAATCGCCAAAACACATATCACCCGTATCACGGCTATTGTTGGTAACCCTGAAAACACAACGGAGGTTGAAGCCTTCACTGCATTCGCAGATGAACTCCGCGACGATTTAAACGATAGCATTACAGACAATGAAGTGATTGAAATGCTGGCGCAGCACCTAATCACCAAGCCAGTGTTTGATGCGCTGTTTGAAGAATACAGCTTTGCCAGCAACAACCCCGTATCTCTAGCCATGCAAAATGTACTGAATGTGCTAGAGGCACACAACATTGATAAAGAAGCCGACACACTGGAAAAATTCTATGCCAGCGTACAAATGCGGGCAGATGGTATCGACAGTGCAGAGGGCAAGCAGAAGATTGTTGTAGAACTGTACGATAAATTCTTCCGTAATGCTTTCCCTCGTATGACTGAACGTCTTGGTATCGTTTACACGCCCGTTGAGGTAGTGGACTTCATTATCCACAGCGTGAACGACGTGCTGAAATCGGAGTTTGGTCAAACACTGGGCAGTGAAGGTGTGCATATCATCGACCCCTTCACTGGCACAGGCACCTTCATTACCCGCATGTTGCAAAGCGGCCTGATCAGCAAGGAACAACTGCCCCACAAATATAAGAATGAAATCCATGCGAATGAGATTATTCTGCTCGCCTACTATATTGCGGCCATCAATATCGAAGCCGTGTATCACAGCCTTGTAGGAGGTGAGTATCAACCCTTTGAAGGTATCTGTTTAACAGACACATTCCAGCTTTATGAAAAAGATGATCTGGTCAGCGTGATGATGCCGGATAACAGTGCTCGCCGCACCCGCCAAAAAGAGCTGGATATCCGCGTTATCATGGGCAATCCACCATATTCCGCAGGGCAAAATAGCGCGAATGATGGCAATGCTAATGTTACTTACCCTTCACTCGATGAAAGTATTCGCAAAAGCTATGCTGCCCATACAACAGCGACTAACAAAAATGCCCTATATGACAGCTATATCCGTGCCATTCGTTGGGGTAGTGACAGATTAGGTGATAGCGGTGTGCTTGCTTTTGTGTCAGGCAGTGCTTGGATTGAGAGACCCTTCGCAGATGGCATGCGTAAATGTTTGGCTGAAGAATTTAGCAACCTTCATGTCTTTCATTTGCGTGGCGACATTCGTAAAAATATGTTGAGCAAAGGCAAGGCTAAAGAAGGCGGTAATATCTTTGGTTCAGGCAGCATGACGGGTATCGCTATTTCTGTTTTTGTGAAAAACTCGAATGCAAAAGAATATGGTCAAATTCTTTATCATGACATTGGTGATGATCTAACTGGTGAGCGAAAACTTGAAATTATTTCCAGCTTTAAAAGTATTGACGGCATAAAAGAGAATGATGGCTGGGCATTAATTGCACCTGACGCTCATAATGACTGGCTTAATCAGCGCGATGACAGTTTTGATGAATTTATTGAGATTGGGAATAAGAAAAATAAAAACAGTGTCACGTTATTCGGCAATTTTTCACGTGGCTTAGAAACAGGCCGAGATGCTTGGTGTTATAATTTTTCATATAATGAATTAGCGTTCAATATGAAAAAAACGATTGAGTTTTACAATAGTGAGATTGCGCGCCACTCTGTTTCAAAGGGTGCGAAAATAAAAGATTTAGTAGATAATGATGCCTCCCAAATTAGCTGGACTAGTAGTTTACTAACAAAAATGGAAAAGAATACTATTGCAGCATATGATGCAACAGCACCTCTTAATGGCGTTTATAGGCCATATCAAAAACAATGGGCTTATTATGATCGAACATTTAATCATCGTGTAGGGCAAATGCCGCACATCTTCCCTAATATGGATTTAAGTAATAAAGTTATCCATGTTTCTGGCGCTGGTGCCAGAAGTGGTTTTTCTGCTCTTATGAGCAGCTCACTACCAGATATTCAGCATATTGATAATGGTCAATGTTTTCCTCTCAAGCTGTATGAAAAGCAAGAAATAGAAGGCGGGCTATTCGTTGGTAAGCCTGAGGAAGAATACACTGTTAAAGATGGCATTACTGACACAGGTTTAGGGCATTTCTGTGCTGTTTACCCGGATGAAACCATTACCAAGGAAGATATATTCTATTACACCTATGGTTTGTTGCATTCAGAAGAATATCGCACCCGCTATGCTGATAACCTGTCCAAGCAATTGCCGCGCATTCCCTGCGTGAAAAAGGCAGCTGACTTTTGGGCTTTTGTTGATGCTGGCCGCAAGCTGGGCGATTTGCATGTGAACTATGAAACTGTAAACCTATACCCGGTAACGATCGAGGGTGAACCGCAGAATGACAGCGATTACTATGTCACCAAAATGAAGTTTGCCAAGGCGGGCAAAGAAAAAGACAAATCTACTGTCATCTATAACGCTCAGATCACCATTAAGGGTGTTCCCCTTGAAGCCTATGACTATGTGGTAAATGGCAAATCCGCTCTTGATTGGGTGATGGAACGCCAGTGCGTTAAAACTGATAAGGCCAGCGGCATTGTGAACGACGCCAACCTTTATGCCATCGAGACAGTTGGTGACGCCGCCTATTCGCTCAAGCTCTTCCAGCGCGTTATCACGGTAAGCCTTGAGACAATGAAAATAGTAAAGGCATTGCCACCGCTGGACATCCAATCAGATGGATAAGCGTTTAAAAATACTTGAAAATGTATGGGTTCGTTGGGCGGCGTTTGCTGGTGTAATGTTGGCTACTGCAAATCTGTTTTTTCCGATGGAATGGGGCGCGTCCAAATTAAAGGATTTTGCAAATGCTATCTTAGACGTTGAAACAGGTCGTCTAGTAGCATTCATTGGGGCATTTGCGGTTTTTCTATATGGTCAGATAAAGCATGACATTAGGCAAAAGATTAACAACGCTGCTGCGGCTGCGGCTGCGGCTGCGGCCCCGGCTGCGGCCCCAGCAATGCCAGAACCAACACCTCATGACGTCAAACTTGCCAAAAACTTCTTTAGTATTTTTGGTCCAACGGAAGCCCGGTTCCTTAAATTACAAGAATTTGGAACACCAATTTACGCTTCATCACTTAGTTTTTTCGATGATTTAAATCAATGGACAGGGGTGCATTATAAATTTGATGACGTAACGTTGGAGGAACGGTTTTCAAAATTACTTAGAGTTACCTGCGAAGTGGGACATAAAATCTCTTCCTATGTTGGGCCTCTTCATAATTCCAATAACTTTGAAATATTAACGATCAAAAATGAACAAGATGCCAAGACTGGGAGACTTAGCCTAGGTACGCTAGCAAGAATTCAAGAATTGGGTAAGGAAGCTAATGAGTTACTGGAACAATACGATGCTTTTTTTCTGATCATCAGAGCACAGATGCCAAAAGTATTTAGTGACCTTGAGGGGGCTGTTTGATGGATACTCACAAAGTCTTTTGTAATTCTTGCAAGCAAAAAACCAACCATGAGCTAGTGGCCTCTCACCTAACTGATGGAGCCGATGAATATACAGATTGGAAAAAGAACTACCACATCGCAACTTGTCGCGGCTGTGAACACACTAGTCTACTTGTCAGAAATTATTTCTCCGAATATGTGGAATTTGATCCTACAGGCGGAAGAAACAATCAAGGCCAAATAGTAAATGACGGCTGGTGGGATGAATTATTCCCTAATCCCCTATCTCGACCTGAACCGACTTGGCTTGTTGATCTTGACGACAAAACTCTCAAGAATATATTGATCGAAACTTACAAAGCGATACAAGCTGGCTCAAATTACCTCGCTACATTTGGCGCTCGTACTGCAGTTGATAGATTGATTGCCATTGAAGTAGGTGATCAAGGCAGTTTTCCGCATGGCTTGGCGAAGTTAAAAGAGGAACAAAAACTATCAAAACACGAAATAGAGGTGTTGGAACCCACTATTGAGGCTGGGCATGCGGCAGCTCACAGGGGTTGGACCCCAAGTGCCGAGGAGCTGGCAGTTATTCTCGATGTGGTTGAGGGGTTGATTAACCGCCTAATGATTTTGCCCGAGAGGGCCAATGCCCTCAGAACCTCTGTGCCGGGTCGTAAAAACAAGAAAGAAGCGGCGAATAACGGACGTACAATTTCAGCCTTATTGAAAAAAGCTCCAAAGAAACTGCGAGACAGGGTCAATAGACTGAAAGGCCATCTGATGACACGAGGTGATGACGTGCAGTTTTTCGAGCGTAAGCATTATCTGGCTTTTAAACGGGCCAAGAATTTTGCCTCGCTACATACATATCATCTTAAGGGTGAGATAATACTGAACTTAAACATCAACCCGGACGAAATTGAATTGGAAGATGGATTTAGCAGAAGTGTTCGCGATATTGGACATTTTGGCACAGGAGATACCGAAATAGTTATTTCCAGTGATGATGACCTCAAAAAAGCTGAGCCGCTTATTTTGAAAAGCTACGAACAGTCATGACCACCTAAAACGTACATCTGGTACATATTACTTATTTCGTAAGTCCTCCAGCTTTCTTTGTAGATGGTAATAGGTGATATTAAGTGCTTACGACTTGCCTCGTTTCTATTCAGATACAGGAATAGATCAGTAGCTATTTAGATAGTTAAAATGGCCAAATTAACGATAATAGTAGCTGACAACGCGTTAATTATCTCAATCTGTCATTATGTTACTTTGTGTGGTTTTCGCTGTCACTTTGGGAGATATTTTTACAAATAATTTATCGTTACTGAAATTGCCTGATTAAAATAGTATTTTTAACTCAATAGGTTATAATTACCTTACTCAATTAAATCAGGTAGATAAAATACAACCTTGATTTAATGCGCAAGTTACATAAGTGACAGTCGTCAATGAGATAATTATCTCAGTTGTTATCTCTATAGGATGAGTTATTACGGCCCGCGATTTAAGATAATAAAAATAGGGCCAGATAGTTAAATCCAACCCCATTTAACGCAGATAATCTATTTACTGTGTGATACTCATTGCAAACGTGTGCAAGAGATAACGCTTAGCTATTCACCGGGCCTCTTGCGTTCCGAGCGCTATCTAAATTTCTATAGATTTTTACGCCCCCACTTTTGCCAACCAAGAGATAGCAATTATCGGGGTGTTGAAAAATGCGCTCTTCAATCTCCTCCGCATTAGTAAGCATCTGTTTTCTATCGTCAGCTGTTGTCTTAGGTAGTGGTTGCTGGAATTTAGGCTTGTTCCAATATGTGAAAACCAAAGAAAAAAAGATAAGCCCCAATAAACCTGCAAACACATACTTCAAAACATCCCAATTGCTGATGAATATATAAGCCAATAACATCAGCCCGAGTGTCGCATATAGGCTCTCAAGAAACTTCCCGCCTGTCATGACATTGAGAATAAGAAATAGAATAATGGCGATGATGATCAACATTGTTGTCTAACCTCAATATATCAAAATAACCCGTTATAGGTTATATTCTATATCGGGTTATCGCTCAAGCAAGTCATAAAATGAAGTTGATCTGCATGAGCACCGGCTATCTACATACTGATGAAAATAAGGAACTGTGTAGACGGTTAATTATAGCTCGCAAAGAGGCTGGTCTTACCCAAGTGGAATTAGCGTCTAGACTTGGCAAACTTCAAAGCTATGTTACCAAGTACGAGCGTGAAGAACGCCGCATTGATGTGATTGAATTTATTCTCATAACTCAAGCAATTGGAATAAAGCCTGCAGATTTGTTTGAGGAAATGATCACCTTTGTTTCAAAAGAGCGATAGCGTCGACGTTTTCGTGCCTCTGTAATTCCCTTTTGATTGATTATAGAAACAATCCTATGTCTCAAAATAAAAACCAAGCAAGACGCAATGAACTCCGTCCAAAAGCCAAGCGCGGAGACCAAATTGCCCAGTATGAGCTTGGGTGCTGTTATGATTTTGCGGCTCCTAAAGGTCGCCGCAGCGCTATACGTTGGTATCGAAAAGCGGCAGTTCAAGGCCATGCAGATGCACAGAACTATCTTGGTGAAAGCTATAGAGATGGCTGGACAGTCGCTGAAAACAAACAGACTGCGATTACGTGGTTCCGGCAACCCGCCGAACAGGGTCAAGAAGAAGCTTTGTTGAGCCTTGGCTATTGTTACTTTTATGGCGAGGGAGTTGAAAAGTGCAGTAAGACAGCACTCAATTGGTACAGGAAAGCTGCGGAGCTAGGCAATGCTTCGGCAAAATGCAACATAGCTCATATGTATCGGCAAGGAGATGCTGTCGAGCAATCATGGGCTGAGGCAATGCGTTGGTACGAGGAAGCGGGCAAGGCGGACAATTTAAATGCCGCACATTGGCTGGCCCGCATATATGGCGGACAAGAAGACTACCCAGAGGATGAAGCAAAAGCCTTACATTGGCTTGGTATTGCAGCTGATGGCGGTGACGCGCAATCACAATGCGATTTAGCGGTTCAGTATTACCATGGTGAAGGCGTTAAAGAAGACTTAGAAAAGGCGGCTCAATTGTATCGATTGAGTGCTGAACAAGGAGACACATGGGCGCAGTATCTGTTGGGCTTATGTTATAGAGATGGCGATGGTGTTAAGAAAAATGCTCGAACCGCGCTTCATTGGCTGGACAAGGCCAGCGTAGATACTCGCGAAGCAAAGAAAGCCGCTAATAAACTCCGCAAAAATAGCAAAGTAATTTCTGTTTAACGGCCTGTCTGCTGCCAATGCTGCCAAAATGACCCCCAAATCAGCCCCAAACCTACCACAAGTGAACAAATTTAGATAGCACGCAAGTCGCGTAAGTGTTTGTAAATAGGTAATTTTTTGAGATACACTCAGAACGTTTAGTAAGCTTCGGAGGGCAGCGCTCTATCCAGCTGAGCTACGGGTGCTTACCAAAAAATCCAGCCATAATAAATGCTAGTTTCGGCGCGGACACTACACGCCAGACGCACGCTCTGCAAGCCCCATTTTCCGCGTAAACTACATAACAACACACCGGCTTTCCCACGCCCGATTTACAGAGAAAGGTTAACAGGCATCACCACAATCAAAGGTTTAAATACAAATTTAGATACTTTTCTTAAGTTTTTTCCCAACCATTACAAATGCTTAAAAAGAAACTTCCCTGATGGCTAAAATTTTAGCCAATTAAACACTAGAGATTAACGGGCTAGTCTCTATAAAACTACTCAGAAGCTCCATTCTGTCGGGGGAGTTTTCAAACGGCAGGGCCTGAAAAAACACAGAGGAGCGTGTGGTGAAATCAAAAATGATGGTATTAAGTTTATGATAAAGAATTTTAACAAAATGATCACGGCCCTTGCCCTGATGTTTGCTTTCACAGTGGTGGTTGCGCCCGCCCAGGCCTCAGACATGGCAAGCTGGAAAAAGGCTGTCGCTAAAAAAGTAGCCAAGAAACAGAAATACCCACGTTCTGCTCTGTCGCGAGAAATTGAGGGCCGCGCCAAAATTCGTCTGCATGTTGCGGCCGACGGTGCCATCACCGCACATGAAGTTGTTGAGGAAACCGGCGAAAGCATCCTTGACCGCGAGATACCCAAGCTTGTTGACCGCTTGAACCCACTGCCTGCGTTGCCGGACGGAAAAACAGAATTGTCTTTTGTGCTGCCTCTGAACTGGCGCCTTAACTAAGGTTTTTATATCAAATATTAATGTGTTCTGAGTATGAAACGGCCTTCGATTGTTCGGAGGTCGTTTTTTATTGTAACCAAGGTATTTAAAAGCCTGCACACTTGAGGGAGGATAATATTATGCCACCCTGTCTGATACCGCCTGCCCAAAAGGAATAAGTGTGGTTTCCCGTGCATCTTCCATCAAATCTGGATAGTCCGCCGTAAAATGAAGTCCCCGGCTTTCCTTGCGCATTTGCGCCGAGCGCACGATCAGGTCAGCGACCAATACCAAGTTTCTAAGCTCGATCAAGTCTGCTGTAACACGGAAATTACCATAATATTCGTGGATTTCAGCTGACAATAAATCAACCCGGCGCTTGGCGCGTTGCAGGCGTTTGTCTGTGCGCACGATGCCCACATAATCCCACATAAAGCGCCTGAGCTCCTTCCAGTTGTGGCTCACCACCACCTCTTCATCGGAATCTGTAACTTTGCTTTCATCCCAAACGCGCACAAAGGCTGGGGCGGGCAAATCATCCTTGCTTGCCAGTATGTGTGTGGCGGCCGCATCACCCATCACCAGGCATTCAAGCAAGCTGTTGGAGGCCATGCGGTTCGCACCGTGCAGCCCTGTGTGCGCGCATTCACCAATGGCATAAAGCCGGTCAAGGTCCGTACTGGCATTCATATCCACATGTACACCGCCGCAGGTATAGTGAGCCGCAGGCACCACAGGGATATGGTCAGTGGTAATATCAATGCCTAGCGCCAGGCAGTGGCGATAAATATTGGGGAAATGCGAGATTACAAAATCAGCATCTTTGTGGGTGATATCAAGCCATACATTCTCGGCCCCGGTACGTTTCATTTCACTGTCAATTGCGCGCGCCACAATATCACGCGGTGCCAGCTCGCCGCGCTCATCATATTTTTCCATGAAGCGGTCACCATTTTTGCCGCGCAGCACGGCGCCTTCGCCGCGCATGGCCTCGGTGATCAAAAAGGTTTTGGCATCAGGATGATACAAACAGGTCGGGTGAAACTGGTTAAATTCCATGTTGCTCACACGGCTGCCTGCACGCCATGCCATCGCAATACCGTCCCCCGTGCTGGCGTCAGGGTTGCTGCTGTATTGATAAACCCGGCTGGCTCCGCCTGTTGCCAGAATGGTCGCCCGTGCAGAAAATGTCTCGACCCGGTTTTTCTGCAGATTTAATACATAAACACCGTGTGCCTGGTCCGTATAACTGCCGGGTTTTTCCAGATGCCTGTTGGTAATAACATCAATCGCCACATGGTCTTCAAATACATCAATGTTTGGTTCTGCAAGCACACGTTCATTCAAAGTCGCCTGCACAGCCTTGCCTGTTGCATCGGCTGCATGAATGATGCGCCGGTGACTGTGGCCACCTTCACGGGTCAGGTGATAATCATAGCCGTCTTCATGGGCCAGATTGATACGGTCAAATTCAACACCCAGATTGATCAGCCCTTCAATCGCACCCCGCCCCCGTTCAACAACAAAGCGCACCGCCTCTTCGCCGCAAAGCCCGGCACCAGCTACGAGCGTATCATCAATGTGTGACTGCAAGCTGTCCGTGGCCTCCAGCACTGCGGCAATGCCGCCCTGTGCCCAGCGGGTGGAGCCGCCCGCCATCTTGCCCTTTGACAGCACAGCAACCCGCATTTCGGGCGCAAGCTTCAAAGCTGCGGTCAGCCCCGCTGCGCCAGAGCCTACAATAACAACGTCATAGATACGTTTCATGCGGCTGCGCCCCTGTTGCTGGTAAGCTGGAGGAAAATATCCTCCAGGTCGGTTTCGTCCGTAGAAATATCATTAATCGTCAGTCCGGCTTGCTGAACAGCAGCCAGGACCATACCCACATTGGAATCTGACTGGTTAATCTGGACAGATATTTTATTACCCACCCGGAGAGTAGCTTTGAATGAGGCAAGTGCAGCAGGCACAGCGTCCAGCGCTTCAGCAACCTGAATGATAATTTCTTTTTCGTCGATGCGCTGCAAAAGCTGGTGTGTCGGCTCCGCACACACCACCTCACCGTGATTGATGATAGCGATTGTATCACAGAGCTGCTCGGCTTCTTCCAAATAGTGGGTGGTGAGAATAACAGTTGTGCCGCCCGCATGCATTTCGCGCACATAGTCCCAAAGCTGCTGTCTCAGTTCAATATCCACGCCTGCTGTCGGTTCATCAAGGATCAAGACCGGTGGGTTATGTACCAGTGCCTTGGCAACCAATAACCGGCGCTTCATGCCGCCTGAGAGCGAACGCGAATAGGCGTCTGCCTGCTCATAAAGATGCACGGCTTTAAGAAGTTCATCGGTTCGCCGTTCTGCCTTGGGCACTCCGTACATGCCTGCCTGGACTTCAAGCATTTCACGCGGTGTAAAAAAAGCGTCGAACATCAATTCCTGCGGCACAACCCCGATATTGGCGCGTGCATTACGGGGATGATCCTCAATATCAAAACCCCAGATATTGGCGCTGCCTTTGGTTTTATTAACAAGGCCCGCCAGAATATTGATCGTTGTTGATTTGCCCGCGCCATTTGGCCCCAGCAAACCAAACATGGAGCCACGCGGAATTTCAAGGTCAATGCCTTTCAGGGCATGGTTGTCTTCAGCCCCGCCCCGGCCTTTATATATTTTGGTGAGACCTTTGATCTCAACTGCGTTGCTGCTCACAAATTTATCCTTCATATTCGCCCGTAGGAAACTGGCGGACCAAGGCCTTTGCCCATACTTTATTTCACCAGTATCACCACACCGCTTGTCGGGCCTGCGCCGATTGTATTATAGATTGATCTCCCCGTGGTTCGAGATCAATTTCTAGAGAGATTAAACCCATGACGCTTGACGCACCAGAAACTAAAATTGTCGCCACAAAAAAGGTGGCCTGTGACGGCGACGAAGGTGCCCTTGGCCACCCGCGCATCTACCTGACAATGGACGACAATGGCCAGGTAGACTGCCCATATTGTGACCGGCGCTATATTTTGCAAGGCAGCGCTTCCGATACTGTTAAAAAATAATCAACTGAAGCCGCGCCTTGAACAGCGCCGGGTAAACAGAGGCACGGCTAAATGGCTGACTTGAGCAAACACCTATATCTGATTGACGGATCAGGCTATATTTTCCGGGCTTACCATGCAATGGCCTACGGCAGCAAACCCATGACCCGCAGTGACGGCACCCCTGTGGGTGCGGTTTACGGCTTTACCAACATGATCATGAAACTGTTGCGTGATCTGGACGATACCGACAAGCCTACCCATCTGGCGATTATTTTTGATACATCACGCAAAACCTTTCGCAGTGAAATTTACCCGGATTATAAAGCCCACCGCCCGCCTGCGCCCGATGATTTGGTGCCCCAGTTTGCGATCATTCGTGAAGCAACCCTCGCCTTTGGTTTGCCGTCCATTGAAATGCAGGGGTTTGAGGCTGATGACCTGATCGCAACCTATACCCGGCAGGCCCGTGAAAAAGGCTGGAAGGTTACCATCGTTAGCTCCGACAAAGACCTGATGCAGCTTCTGGACGAAGGCACAGACCAGTTTGATACCATGAAAAACACACGCACACCGGCAAGCGGTGTTGCAGAAAAATTTGGTGTCGGGCCGGACCGCGTTGTGGACGTGCAATCGCTTGCTGGGGACAGTGCAGATAATGTGCCCGGCGTACCTGGCATTGGCATTAAAACCGCCGCACAATTGATCAATGAATTTGGCGATTTGGATACACTTCTGGAGCGTGCACATGAGATCAAGCAAAACAAACGCCGTGAAAATCTGATTGAATTTGCCGATCAGGCTCGCATGAGCCGGCAATTGGTAACGCTGGAACAAAATGTGCCCACAGAGGCCGCGCTGGAAAGCTTTACGCTTTCAGCACCTGATGCTGGCAAACTGGTACGTTTCCTGGATGCCCAGGACTTTCGTTCACTGAAGGCAAAGGTTTTGAACACCTGGGGCAGCGACCTGCCGCCTGACCCTCTGAGCGAAGAAGTTGCCAACCTCAAGGTCAATTATAGCTGTGTAAACGACAAAGCGACGCTTAACAGATGGATTATTGATGCCTATAACGCCGGACAGGTTGCTGTTGACACAGAAACAACCGGCCTTGATGCAACGGCGGCTGACCTTGTTGGCATTTCCCTGTGTATAAAACCGGGGGAAGCCTGTTATATCCCAGTAGGGCACGGACAGAACAGCAATGATCTGCTCGCAGAAAAGCCAGACCAGCTGGCCAAGGCAGACGTTATCGCGGCATTAAAGCCCCTGTTTGAAGACCCGGCTGTGCTGAAGATTGGCCAGAACCTCAAATATGATATGTCAATCCTCGCACGTGAAGGCATTACCCTCAGCCCGATCGATGATACCATGCTGATATCCTATGCACTTGACGCTGGGCTCCATAACCACGGCATGGACGAACTTTCAGGCATTCATCTGGACATCAGTCCTATTCCTTTCAAACAGGTGGCTGGAACCGGCAAAAACCAGATTACTTTTGATCAGGTGCCGCTGGATAAAGCCACAGAATATGCCAGTGAAGACGCTGACCTGACGCTCCGGCTTTACAAGGTTCTCAAGCCACGCCTATCGACAGAAAAAGTAACAGCCGTTTATGAAACGCTGGAGCGCCCGCTTGCTCCGGTACTGGCGGCCATGGAACGTGAAGGCATCCGGGTGGATGTGCCAACATTGCAGCGGCTATCGAACGAATTTGCCCTTGGCATTGAACGGTTGGATAAAGAAATTCAGACCCTTGCGGGCAGACCTTTTAATGTAGCCTCACCCAAACAACTGGGGGAAATATTATTTGACGAACAAGGGCTTCCGGGCGGCAAAAAATCAAGCAAAACAGGTGCGTGGCAAACCAATGTTGATGTCCTGGAAAAGCTCGCGGCGGAAGGCCATGAAATCCCCAAGAAGGTGATGGAATTCAGACAGTTTTCAAAACTGAAAAGCACTTATACCGATGCACTGGTGGCACAGGTGAATGGGAAAACCGGACGTGTTCATACAAGCTATCATATGGCGTCTACCACAACGGGGCGCTTGTCATCCAATGACCCAAACCTGCAAAACATCCCGATCCGCACCGAAGAGGGCCGCAAGATCAGACGGGCTTTTGTGCCAGAACCCGGCAACATTTTAATTGCTGCCGATTACAGCCAGATTGAGCTTAGAATCCTCGCGCATATTGCGGATATCGACGCCCTGAAAGAGGCTTTTGCCAAGGGCACTGATATTCATGCCATGACAGCATCAGAAGTTTTTGGTGTGCCGATTGAAGGCATGGACCCAATGATCAGGCGGCAAGCCAAAGCGATCAATTTTGGTATTATTTACGGTATCTCAGCCTTTGGACTTGCGCGTCAACTGGATATCGGGCGCAAAGAAGCTGCCGGATACATTGAAGCCTATTTTGAGAAGTTTCCGGGCATCCGCGCCTATATGGACGAAACCATTGAATTCGGTAAAACCCACGGTTACGTGCAAACCCTGTTTGGTCGCAAATGCCATGTAAAAGCACTGCAAGACAAGAATCCGATGAAACGGGGTTTTGGTGAGCGTGCGGCTATTAATGCCCCTATTCAAGGCACAGCAGCCGATGTGATACGGCGCGCAATGGTCCGCATGCCGTCAGCCCTGAGCCGTGCAGGCCTAACCGACGTACGCATGTTATTGCAGGTTCATGATGAATTGGTATTCGAGGCCCCGGACGGCCGTGAGGCAGACGCGATCCCTGTGATCCGCAGCGTGATGGAGGGCGCTTGCAGCCCCGCCGTCAACCTGAGCGTCCCCCTAACCGTTGACTGCGGCACGGGGTATAACTGGGATGAAGCCCATTAGTGAAACAAGGGCTGCCAAAAGCAGCCCTATTAAAACCTGTTTAGGCTCAGGCCCTAATCGCTAAAAGCGGTATAGAGTGCAAAAAACAAACCTGCCGACATCAGGCCTGCCACAGGCACTGTGATCACCCATGCGGCCATTATTGTAAGCATTTCCCGGCGCCGCACCAATTTTCTCTTTTCATATTTTTTCTGCGCTTTCAGTGTCTCGGGTCCATTGTTCCGGCCTTTGGTTTCACGGTTTTCAAGATATTCACGCAAAAACCCCACACCAAAAATACCGCCCACTGCAATATGTGTGGAGGATACGGGCAAACCAAGCCAGCTTGCCGCAATCACTGTAATCGATGCCGCCAATGCCACACAAAAAGCGCGCATCTGGTTTAGCCTGGTGATTTTTGATCCCACAGTGCGGATAAGTTTTGGCCCATATAATAAGAGCCCAATAGAGATACCAATAGCACCGATAACCATAACCCAGATAGGCAGGGCAACCTTGCCGTCACCCATTTCTGTATCACTCGCCACACTAACAATTGCAGCCAATGGCCCCACAGCGTTTGCAACATCATTGGCACCGTGCGCAAAGGACAAAAGGGCCGCCGAGAAAATCAACGGCACGGTAAACAGTTTGGCAACACTTTTGCGACGATTATCCAGCCCTCTTGAAGCTTTCGCTACCATTGGTTTTGTGATGACCCAGGTAAAAGAAAAGCCCCCAAGCGCTATCAGCCACAAGATGGCAGCATCCGGCTGCCAAACTTTCTTGAGCCCTTTCATCACCAGATACATAGCAAAAGCACCAGCCATAATGCCGACCAGCACAGGCACCCATATGCGGGCGGCTTCCAGCATATCCTCGCGGCCTAAAATCATGCGCTTGATAAAATAGAGAAATGCTGCCGCAATCACACCGCCAAGCACTGGCGATATCACCCAGCTGGCAGCAATCATGCCCAGTTTACCCCAGGCCACACTGGACGCCCCGGCTGCCGCTATACCCGCACCAACCACGCCGCCAACGATAGAGTGTGTGGTCGATACAGGCGCACCGAACCATGTTGCCAGATTAAGCCACAGTGCCGCCGCCAGCAGCGCAGACATCATCGCCCAGATGAAAACCATTTGATCAGCCATGCCTGAGGGATCAATGATGCCTTTGCGAATGGTAGACACCACATCGCCGCCCGCGATCAAGGCCCCGGCGGCTTCAAAAATTGCCGCTATAATTAAAGCCCCTGTCATCGTAAGCGCCCGCGAGCCAACCGCAGGGCCGATGTTATTCGCAACGTCATTGGCACCAATATTCATCGCCATATAAGCGCCAATAACAGCAGCTGCCACGATAAATACACCCGTGCCGCCACCGCCATGCTCCAACACCGCATACAGCAAAACAGCGATCAGAAAAACGACAGCAAACCCCATATTTGCGAGCGATTTATTATGCTTGAGTGCCCCCGACATGAAGCCCTGCAGTTTTTTCAGGTCCTTATCGACCTTATGGTTTGCCATTCCCGCCCTTTCAGAAGCTCAGAGTTTATGCGTTTTTCTGTTATGTAGTCCCACAGGTTTTCAAATTTCAGAAACTCTATGATAAATCATCCAGTCCGCCGGTTTCCCCTGCCGCCGTCATAGCGCACACCGTCACAAAATTTTAACAAAACTGCAATAAAAATTAACGTACCGATCAAACTCCGGCATGGTGCCCAAACAACAGGCACTTCCCCTTCGCATTCAGATGATATTTTAAGAACCGGGGCCTTTATAAAACAGGCACAAAAAAGGGCAGCCAAAGCTGCCCTTTTTATCGGATTATTTGAAAATTATCTAGAAATCCAAGCTTACTGTCAGACCGTAGGTGCGCGGGTCACTGGGGTAACCATTAAAGCTGCCTGCCTGCGCCACAGAATCAAAGATAAGTTGCAGGTAATTTTCATTTGTCAGGTTTTTCACCCAGAAAGACGCCCGCCAGGGACTATCATCCCCGCCCATCAAGCCAAGACTGGCATTGACAATGAAAGTACCGTCCATATCGCCGTGCGGATCATTATCACCAGCCACATTCCGCTTGCCTCGGTAGAATATATCACCGCGCACGAATGCTGAGAGATTTTCGTTTAGCTCAATATTGTAATTGGCTGAAGACGAAATTGTCCATTTCGGTGCATCCGCAAGCCTTTCGCCTGACAAATCACAGACTGTGCGTGGGTCATCAATCCGACATGGGCCGTTCACAAACGTGATATATTTTGCATCACTGTAAGCCGATGCAAACGACCAGGTGAAGTCCTCTGTAAGAGCAAACTGGGCATCAATTTCAAAACCCTTGATACGAATATCGCCTGCATTCCTCAGATCAAAACCCAGTCCATTGAAAAGGTTTGACTGGAAATCACTGACCTTTTGGCTATAAAGCGCCACATTCATCCGGCCCCGGCCTTCAAGCAAACGCGCCTTAAACCCAAGCTCCCAGGCATCAACCACCTCGGGGTCAAACTCGAAAGTATTGATCTCATTTGGATCGTTAGTCGCGGCTGCCCGCGATGTATCAAAGCCACCAGCTTTATACCCGCGCGAGAAACTGGCATATGTATTCAGGTCTTCGCTCAGATCATAGGCAAGAATAACATTTCCTGTCCACTTATCCTCCGAGCGTGAACGATCAAAATCATTACGCGGCCTGAAAAATTGCAGGGCTGCGAACGGTGCAAACGCATTATAGCCTGGCGTATCAATAAGAGCATCAATCGTGCCCAGTGCCTGTGCAGGTGTAAACCCTGCACCCAATAACCCACCAAATGTGGCAGCATTGATCAGCGCCGTCAGATCAGGTGCACCTGACGTATCACGCAAGCTGAGAAAATTGAGTGCAGAAAAATCATCCCGAATATCAAAGGTTGCTTTTGCGTCTTTATCTTCATTGGTATAGCGCAAACCGGCAGTGAGCGTCAGACGATCACTGAGGTGCCAGTCAAATTGACCAAACAGGGCATAGCTTGATGACTTTGTCTCAAACAGCTCCGACACAAGGCCAGTTTCCTCGGTAAAAATACTACCTGTCGGCAATGCGGCTATAGGCAACCCGCCCGCCGCAAGCGACTGTGTGAGAAGCTCAAGCCCGGTCAGATTGGAAACGCCTGGAATAATACTGCCAAAGCCACCAACGATATCGAAAAATGCGCGCATATCAGCCCCGTAGGGAACCTTGTCTTCCGCGTCGAGAGACTGGTCAGAATAGAACGCACCCACAAGCCAGTCGATTGTATTATCGCCTGTTGACTGGAAACGGATTTCCTGGGTGAAGGTATTTACGTTGGTTTCTTCACCGTTACGCTTGATGATATCAAGTTCCATAAAGTCTGCGTCAAAGTTTGCATCAGACTGGAAATCACGGTAAGCGGTGATTGATGTAAATTCGACCGAACCCATGTCATAGGTGATTTCAGCAGAAATACCCGCATCATCCATTGAGTTTAACATCTCACCATTGAAAGAAACTTCCCGCTGGAAAGGATCTGTCGTCAGCAGATTTTCGCCAAGCAGTGCCGCCACCTGGCGTGTAGGGCCGTTTTCAAGGAATGGTGCTGCACAACATGCTTCATCCATCGTTGAATAATCACCAATTATGCGAATGCTAAGATCATCGCTTGGCTCCAAGAGCAACTGGCCGCGAATAGCCCAGCGGTCACGGTCATTTACGTCATCGCCGTTGGCAACATTGGTAACGAACCCATCGCGTTTGTTAAAATTTGCGGACAAACGGAAAGCTGCTTTATCCTCAGAAATCGGGCCGGTAACGGTGCCCTTTAAAACCATCTGGTCGTAATTGCCGTAAGTCGCTTCAACCTGGCCGCCAAACTCATATTCCGGTTTTTTGGTCACAAAGGAGATAACGCCAGCAGAGGTGTTTTTACCAAACAATGTGCTTTGTGGCCCACGCAAGACTTCCACGCGCTCTACTGAAACAAAGTCACCGATTGCTGAACCCGTGCGGGAACGATAAACACCGTCCACATAAATACCGACAGAGGGTTCAAGCCCCGGGTTGAACCCGGAGGTGCCAATGCCGCGAATGTTAACAACTGTCTGGAACGAGGCTGCCGCCTGCGTGGTATTCAGGGCTGGCACCAACTGCATCAGGTCTCGAATATCGCGTGTACTGGATTGGCTAAGTGTCTCGCCTGTATATGCGCTGACCGCGATCGGTACATCCTGCAACGTTTTGGCCCGCTTCTGTGCGGTAACCATAATTTCTTCCAGCGTAAAGCCTTCGTCGTCACTGTCCTGATCCTGCGCCGCCACACCTGCCGATGCAATTGTCATCGCGCCAATGGCAACAGATGCGCATAGCCGGGCGCGCAAAGACCGCCCCTGTCGGTTATTCATAACATTCTCCCCATTTGAGTTCCCCTACCTTTTCATCCGGTCAGCGCGTAAGTTGTCCGCTTTGCCTGGCAACAAAGAGGCCTCGCACAAGGCCGTTTTTAAGGTAACACATTAAAATGATCTAATGTGGTTATAGGAAGGTCAAGCATTTCTTTGGTAAAAGGCCGGAAAACCGGGAACAAACCTGAGCATCGTGGTATTCGCGCACGGGAAAATTTTCTAATCGACCTATTCCGTAACGGAAACCTATGTTTCGGCTGGCAGACATTCTGCTTATCAATAGTACGTGTTTTTAACGACCACACGCATAACAACAGCACCCTATCCGCAATGTCCGGCCAATCGCCCGGAACAGGCCCTGACGAATCATAATATAACAGCGGAAACACCGCTGCTTTTTATTCCTTGGTTTGTTTTCCTGACCCGCTTTCCCAGCCTATTTTCCTCGGCGACGTAGCGGCTGAGTCCCGCCCTTGCCTGCTGGTTCGGTCCGACGTGTTTGCGCTGGGCGGGCGGGTCTGGACTGAGCATTGTCAGCAAAGGTTTTGCCGCCTGATTTAAAGCCGGTTTTGCCAGCGGCTAACATTTTTGCCTTCTTGGCGGCAATTGCCGGGCGCTTTTTACTGGCAGATTTGCTTTTCCGCGCAGGGGCCACTTTCTTTTTGGTGCTGAAAACAGGCCTGTCCGCAATAATGTCGCTCCGGGTTCTTTCGGCGGGTTTTGCTGCGGATGATGTTGGTCTTACCCTTTCAGCGGGTTTGGTCTTTGCTGTCCCTGACGGGCGCACACGGTCTGGATTATAAGCTTTAGCGGGGTCATAATCAGAACGGGCTTTCCCGCCAGCTTTTGGCTTTCCTCCAGCATAGGCCCCTCGCTTGCCAGTTACGGCCTTGCCTTTGCGTGCAGCTACGGACGGACGTTTTCTTGCTTGTGGTTCCCGGCTTTTGCCGCTTGAATTTCTTTGATTGAAAGGCATGGGGAACGGATGGTTATCATCACGCTCAATCTTCATTTTAACCAAGTTTTCAATCGCCCGCAGCAAATTGAACTCGCTTTTTCCGCACAGGGTGATCGCGCGCCCGTGGGCGTTGCCGCGTGCCGTACGTCCAATACGGTGTACATAGCTTTCCGGTTCGACCGGTACGTCCATGTTAAACACGTGGCTGATGTCTTTCACATCAAGCCCGCGTGCGGCCACATCGGTTGCCACCAGAAAGTCGTAAAGCCCGGACTTGAAATTATTGGTAATGCGCAGCCGCATCTTCTGTTGTTTGTCTCCGTGCAGCGAAGCTGTTTTAAACCCTGATTCAGCAAGAAAATCTGAAACCGCATCTGCATCGCGTTTTGTGCGGACAAAAACCAGCGCTTTGGAAGGCTTTTCTTCCTCGATCAAATGCAACAGGAGATCACGCTTCTTGTGTCCGGGCACCAGCATCACTGTGTGCTTGAGGTTATCGGTGATGGTGGATTGCCGCGTCACTTCAATATGAGTGGGCCGCTTCAAAAGTGTTTCTGCAAGGCTGCGGATCGCCGGGTTCATTGTGGCGGAGAACATCACCGACTGGTGGCTCGCAGGCAGCAGGCGTGAAATTTTTCTGACTTCGTCCACAAAGCCCATATCCAGCATGCGGTCGGCTTCATCCAGCACAAAATATTCAGTTTGGTCCAGATACACATTGCCCTGTTTCATATGGTCCTGAAGCCGCCCTGGGGTGGCGACAAGAATATCAACACCGCGCCGGAGGATATGAATTTGGGTTTTGTAGGGTGCGCCGCCGTAGACTGTGCAGCAGGTGACGCTGGTTTGTGAACCAAGACTTTTGATCGCTTCGGTGATCTGGATCGCCAGTTCCCGCGTGGGCGCCAGGATCAGGGCGCGCGGCATGCCGGGTTTTGCGCGCTCGCTACGATCGTTCAGTCGCTCAAGCACAGGGATCACAAAGGCGGCAGTTTTGCCGCTGCCTGTTTGCGCGACCCCGATAACATCATCACCGTTTTTCAAAACAGGGATCGCAGCGGTCTGGATTTCAGTAGGGGTTTCAAAATTAAGCGCGTCAAGCGTGCGCACAATCGGCGCACTTACGCCGAGCTTCTCAAAGGTCGTCATCATTTTTCCATTCAACGGTTAAGGCCGAACCCATGTGGGTCCGTGCAAACTTAAAACAGTGGCGGGAACGCCTTTTCCTTAACCGTAGAAAACAAACAGGGCTGGCCTTGTCTGCGGAGGGGCTTGCGTGAATTCACGCGGAAACTTCGTTCAATCGGGGCTAAATTCTGGCCCAGTTCATCCCAAACAAAGGATGATCAATCGTTTTTCACCGCGGGCTAAATGCCCTGTGGCGAGCCGCTTGTCAAGCTTTGTAAAATGGCGAGGGTAATCTGTGTGCTGTTCTACAGCGGCAAATAGGCTGCACCAACGACAGGCCCGTGGCCATAATAGTCCTGCAATAATATGGCAACATGGTCCGCACCAGCCGCACGGGCGGCGGCGGCGTCTAACACAAAGTTTTTGGCTTTTCCGTCCCAGTCCTCCAGGACTTCACTGTCCAAAACCACGTTGGTATAATGCAAGTGTCGCCCCTGGTTTTCACCGTCTCCAATTTCAACGTCGGCGTCAGACAAATACCAGACCACCCGCACGGCAACCATTTTCATGTCCGCGTGATCCCCAAGCGATACCTGCACACTTTCACCATCAAGGGCCAGTGCCGGCACCAGATTGGGCCGTTCGATTGCGCGGGCTTTTTTCACGGCGTCGCGCACTTCCTCCGCCATTGAACCAACACACTGCACCCGCCCGTCAAACACCATCTGCGGTGTGAAAACACCGCCGCGACCAAAGCGCTTGTTATATGCCTTTTGGCGCATACTGTTGGCCGCAGTCGCAAATGTATCTTCCCAGCCAAGCCGGTCCCAATAATCAACAGGCCAGGACAGTGTCAGTACCCCTGGGCGGTCACGCATGGTTTTCAGGATAGAATCCGCCGGCGGGCAGCTTGAGCAGCCCTGACTGGTGAAAAGCTCAATTACCGTGAGCCGTGCAGCATCGGCAGCTTGCCCAGGCACAAAAGAAATGGTCGTCAAGGCTATCGCTGTCAGTATTTTTATCATGGGTCTATATTTCATACTTTAATAATAGGGAATTCCAGCGTCACTAACCAATCACCTGTGTGTGAGTTTTTGTTCGCCCTTGATCAATTGCTGTTTGCTGTGCTGCCAGAATCTGCCTCTCTTCTAAACCGCAAAGCCATAAAATAGCAAACCCACCCCACCGATTGGCACAAAAAACAACAATTGGCTCAAACAAAAAAACACAAGACTGGAACTTCCATCTGCTATTCGCTTTTCCCCGGTATCCATAAAAAAAGGCGACCGATGGCCACCTTTTTTCCTTTGTCATTCCCGGCGAGGGGCGTTTGCCCTAATGTGGCTTCTAGAGACTCACAGCACAAAAGCAATATATAAGGCCAGCTTTAGCTTGCGAGGCGGCGGAGTACATAGTGGAGGATGCCACCGCTGCGGTAATAATCCACCTCGTTTTCTGTGTCGATGCGGCACAAGACGGTGATTTCTTTTGATGAACCGTCTTCGTAATGCACGGTCACTTTCACATCCTGGCGGGGCTCAATCGTGCCTTCAACACCGGTGACATCAAATGTTTCTGTGCCCGTAAGGCCAAGGCCTTCGCGGCTGTCGCCGTCTTTGAACTGCAGCGGCAATACGCCCATGCCCACAAGGTTCGAACGGTGGATGCGCTCAAAGCTTTCCACCAGCACAGCTTTCACACCCAGTAAAATAGTACCTTTGGCCGCCCAGTCACGGCTTGAGCCAGTGCCGTACTCTTTGCCGCCGACCACAACAAGCGGTGTGCTGTCTGCCTGATATTTCATCGAGGCATCATAGATTGACATTACTTCGCCAGAGGGCTGGTGTGTGGTCCAGCCGCCTTCTGTGCCTGGCGCCATCAGGTTCCTCAGGCGCACATTGGCGAACGTGCCGCGCATCATTACCTGGTGGTTGCCGCGCCGTGAGCCGTAGCTGTTAAAATCTGCTCGTGCCACGCCTTTTGACTGCAAATATTCACCGGCAGGGCTATCTGCCTTAATGGCACCTGCGGGTGAGATATGGTCGGTGGTGATGCTGTCCCCCAAAAGGGCCAAGGGCCGCGCACCCATGATGTTTGCCGTAGGCCCAACATCCGCACCCATGCCTTCAAAATAAGGCGGGTGCTGAATGTAGGTGCTGTCGTCGTTCCAGGCGTATGTTTTGCCTTCAGATACCGGCACGGCCTGCCATTCAGGTGTGCCGTCAAATACATTGGCATAGCGCTCGATGAACATGTCGCGGTTGAGGCTGGCTGAGATGGCTTCATGGATTTCCGCATTGGTGGGCCATACGTCTTTTAAATATACATCGTTGCCATTTTGGTCCTGCCCCAGCGGCTCGGTCGTGATGTCCACTTTCATCGAGCCCGCAATGGCATAAGCCACAACCAGCGGCGGAGAGGCGAGGTATGAGGCTTTCAAATCCTGGCTCACGCGGCCTTCAAAGTTGCGGTTGCCCGAAAGCACGCTTGCGCACACCAATCCGTTGTCGTTAATGGTTTTTGAAATGGGTGCCGCCAGCGGGCCAGAATTACCAATGCACGTAGTGCAGCCATAGCCCACAAGGTTAAAGCCGAGCGCATCCAGGTGCTCGCTCAGACCCGCTTTATCAAGATAGTCGGTTACCACCTGTGAACCCGGCGCAAGCGAGGTTTTCACCCACGGTTTGCTGTCCAAGCCCAATTCATTTGCTTTTTTGGCAACCAGGCCCGCCGCGATCAAAACGCCGGGGTTTGATGTATTGGTGCAGCTGGTGATGGCGGCAATGCCAACATCACCGTGAGTGAGTGTATAATCTTCACCGGCCACCACATATTCAGCCAGGTCATCTGTTTTGCCAGCATTCGCAAGCACTTCACCAATGAAGGCGTTTTTGGCATTGTCGAGATCAACCCGGTCCTGCGGGCGGCTGGGGCCAGCAAGCGCTGGTTTCACGGTCGAGATATCCAGCTCAAGGGTTTTGGTGTAAACGGGCTCAGGCGTGCCAGCCCCGCGCCACATACCTTGTTCTTTGGCGTAAGCTTCCACCAGCGCCACGGTTTCTTCGTCGCGGCCTGTGAAGGTCAGGAAATCAAGCGTCTGCTGCGATACCGGAAAGAAACCGCAAGTGGCACCGTATTCAGGGCCCATATTGGCGATGGTTGCCTGGTCAGCAAGCGTTAGTTCATCGAGCCCGTCGCCGTAAAACTCTACAAATTTGCCAACCACACCCAGCTCGCGCAGCATTTCTACAACGCGCAGTACAAGGTCGGTCGCGGTGATACCTTCGCGCAGCTTGCCGGTTAGCTTGAAACCAACAACTTCGGGGATCAGCATGGAAACAGGCTGGCCAAGCATGGCGGCCTCGGCCTCAATGCCGCCCACACCCCAGCCCAGAACAGCAAGGCCGTTGATCATGGTGGTGTGGCTGTCGGTGCCTACGCATGTGTCGGGGTAAGCAACCGTGCGGCCGCCCTCCTCTGATGTCCACACAGTATCAGCGATATACTCCAGGTTCACCTGGTGGCAGATGCCGGTGCCGGGCGGCACGGCGTTAAAGTTATCAAAGCTGGACTGGCCCCATTTGAGGAACTCATAACGCTCGGCGTTACGCTCCATCTCCAGATCAACATTCTGCTTGAAGGCATCTGCGGTGCCGAACTTGTCGACCATGACAGAATGGTCAATCACCAGATCACACTGAGCCAAGGGGTTGATCAGTTCAGGGTCACCGCCCATTTTTGCCATGGCATCGCGCATGGCGGCCAGGTCAACAACAGCCGGAACACCGGTGAAATCCTGCATCAAAACCCGTGCCGGGCGGTAGGCGATTTCGTGGCTGATGCGCTGCTCTTTTTGCCAATCGGCCAGTGCCTGAATATCTTCAACCTTTACCGATACTCCGTCCTCATAGCGCAAGAGGTTTTCCAAGAGGACCTTGAGCGTATAAGGCAAGCGCGATACATCGCCGATTTTGCTTTCTGCGGCCTTCAGGCTGAAATAATCATAATCCTTACCGTTCACATCAAGTGTGCGGCGGGTGCCTAGTGTATCCTGGGGTGCTGATGCCATGAGCGGGGAACCTTTGTATCAAGGGTTAAAAACGGGCGGGCAACTGGTCGCATGGGGGCGTGCGATGCTGCCGGAAAACTCACGCGCCTTATGCCGCAGTAAGCGCCAGATTGCAACAATCTAACCCCATTTTCTTCACAGTTGCGTCACAATTCAAAGGGATAGTGCCTCTGTTGAGTTAAACAAAAATAGCCCGAAAAGGGAAAAGACAATGACGGATTTGCTGACAAGCTTCACAACAGCCGATTTGCTAGTGGTTCTCGTACTAGCTGGCATCGCCGCCGCAGGCATTTCCCACAGCCGCGCACAATTGAGGCGCAGGCTCTAGTAGGTTGGTTCAAAAGAAAGGCCTTGCTGTAGCAGCGCGGCCTTTCCCTTGTATTTTATCCTATCCCCAAAACCTGCTTATTCGGCTATGGATTTCGGTGTATGCTCGTCGAACCATTTGCGAATATAAAGCTGGGTGCGCATGAAGTTGGACGGAATGCGACCAGTGCCGTGATACTCGCCGCGCATGGGGATCAATTTGGTTGGTATTCCCCGTAGCTTAAGCGCGCCGTAATATTCCTCGGCTTGCGCAATCGGTGTACGCAAATCCTTGTCGCCGGTCATCAGCAGGGTTGGTGTTTTGACATTGCCAACATGCATAATCGGCGAATGAGCCAACCACTGGTCTGGGTTTTCCCAGAAAGGAGGTGTGAAGAAATTTGCCGCCCAACCTGCCACATCTGTGGTACTGGCCATGGATATCCAGTTTACAACAGGGCAGCGCGCCACGGCGGCGCGGAAGCGGTCTGTTTGGCCGATAATCCAGGTGGTGAGAACACCGCCGCCTGAACAGCCTTCGACATAAAGCCGGTTTTCGTCGATATAACCTTTGTCAATAGCAGTATCCACGCCCGCCATCAGATCATCATAATCCCGCTGTCCGGGATAGGCGTTCTGGATTGCGTTGGCAAATTCGGGGCCATAGCCGGTAGACCCGCGCGGGTTGGTATACAATACCACATAACCATTGGCGGCGTGCTCCAACCGGAAAAAACTGAAACCTGCATTATACATGGCATGGGGTCCGCCGTGGATCGAAAGATAAAGTGGATATTTTTTGTTCGCGTCAAAGCCAGGTGGTTTTAACATCCAGCCCTGAACGCGCGCACCCTCAGAAGAAGTGTACCAAATTTCCTCAACACTGCCGAGATCAACACCGGTGAGAATATCAGCGTTTACGTCTGTAAGTGTGCGCATGTTATTGCCGTTCGATACGTTAAAACGCACCACATCGGCTGGATCGGTGAAGCTGTCGAGCGTGCCTACTGCAACACCGGCTTTGCTCACGTTCGAAAAGATCAACCGGTGCATACCTTTGGTGACGGGTTTTACTTCACCCTTCAGCGGTGCATTATAGACATTGATATGGCCATGGTTCGCCATTGAGAAATAAAGGCTTTTATTATTTTCCGCCCATGTGACGTTTGTTGCTGTGTCGGGCATGTTATGGGTCAATGCGCGCTTAACTGTGCCATCAACATTCATCACCCACAAGTCCGATGTGGGGTAGGTGCTATCCCAAACAGGGAAGCCGTTATATGCTATTTTTTTGCCGTCGGGTGAAAACCTGGGGTTCGACCAATTACCCTCACCCTCGGTCAGAGTTGTCATCTCACCGGTTTTTGTATCCACCAGATACAAGTGCGAAACAAAAAACTTCATTTCCCAATCATCCGAAGCATTGCCGTCAATGGCAATTTTTCTGCCATCAGGTGACCAGCTAAGGCTAGGGCGGCCAGCGATAGAGCCAATGGCGCGTGCACCTACATTCCAATCGCCTCGTGTGAGCTGACGCGGTGTGCCGCCATCCGCTGGCACGACAAATAGATGGTCATTGGTGCCTGCGTATGACCCCACGCGGTCCTGTCTGTAGTGATACTTATCAATCACGTCTGGGTCTTTGGCCCATTTCGCGCCTTTTGGACGGGCAGGTAATTTGATTGACCATTTGTTGTTGTTGGGAATGCGCGCCACAAAGGCGATTTGTGTGCCGTCAGGTGACCAGGCCATGCTACGGGCACCCAGTTCACCACGAGTGACCCGCGTGGTTGCACCTTCAGCATCCATCCAGCGCACAAAAATTTGTGGCTGCTTGTCGTCATCATTTTTGATATAGGCGATACGGGTGCCATCAGGTGACCAAAGTGCACCAGCACCGTGGGTTAGCTCGCGGTTTTTACTGCCATCTGCATTCATGATCCAGAGAGTTGCTGCCCGGCGATCTTTTTTCTGATCCACCCAACTGCGGGTATAGATAATCTGTGAGCCGTCCGGAGAAATCTGAGCCCCGTTTACGGTTTCAAAATCCAGAAAATCCTTCAGTTGCAGGGTTTGCGAACGTTCAGCTCCATGCACGGCAGATGCACATAGAAAAACAGTTACAAGTATTATCGCTTTCAGCAGATGGTTCATTTTTCTTCCTTCCCGCTAGGTCATCCCCCTTAAAAGAGGGGTAAAAAGGTTCCAGACAAACGCTAAACTTTTGATAATGCCGCCGCAAGGACGCAATTTAATGCCACCTTTGTCTTTTCTTTCAAAGCCTGCGATTTATGCAGCAGTGTTGTTTATTGATGTGGAGTGAAGAAAATCTCATGCAGCGGCGTTTACACGTCAACTGTATATCCTAGCCGGGCACACTCGCCTTGATCGCAAGCGCATGGATTTTCCCCGCCAGTTCTTCTTTCAGTGCACCCATCACCAGCCGTTGCTGCGCCACGCGGTTTTGGCCAATGAAGGCCTCTGATTTGATAATGACGGTAAAGTGGCTCTCGCCCGAACCATCATGCCCAGCGTGGCCCAGGTGCTTGTCGCTGTCGTTGATCACCTCAAGGTAGGAAGGTGCCAGCGCGGCGTGCAGTTTTTTTTCTATCAGTGTGGTGACTTCGCCCATATTTGCCTTACTTTCTGTATTATGAAATCTAATAGTGGCGCTTATGCACGCATCTGGTAAAGCATGGTGTCATTCTTTATGATAGCGTTCAACAGTGTTTTGTCAGTAGTATTTTGTCAGTGGCCTGATGATTTGCCACACTAAGTTAAGAGGTTGCCCCATGACCGCAGTTGCGGCCGAAAAATTGCCAAATTTGAACCTGCCGGAAAAAATGATCTCTGTCAGGGAGGTGTTTGGAATTGATGTTGACATGCAGGTGCCGGCTTTTGCTGAACGCACCGAACATGTGCCCGAATTTGACAGTGCCTATGTGTTTGACCAGGATACCACGCTGGCGATCCTCGCGGGTTTTTCACACAATCGCCGGGTGATGATTCAGGGCTATCACGGCACGGGTAAGTCCACCCATATCGAACAGGTAGCCGCACGCCTTAACTGGCCCACAGTTAGGGTAAACCTTGATAGCCATATCAGCCGTATTGATCTGGTGGGCAAGGATGCCATTGTGCTCAGAGACGGCAAGCAGGTAACCGAGTTTCAGGAAGGCATGCTGCCGTGGGCGCTGCAAAACCCTACCGCTATTGTTTTTGACGAATATGACGCAGGACGCCCTGATGTAATGTTTGTGATCCAGCGGGTGCTTGAAGTGGAAGGCAAGCTTACGCTTCTGGACCAGAACAGGGTGATCCGCCCGCATCCGGCCTTCCGTATTTTTGCAACCGCCAATACAGTTGGGCTTGGTGATACCACTGGGCTTTATCACGGCACCCAGCAGATTAATCAGGGCCAGATGGACCGCTGGAATATTGTTGCCACACTCAACTATCTGCCGCACGCCACCGAGACCGAGATTATGCTCGCCAAAGTGCCGGGCTACGACACCGAAGATGGTCGCAAGGTGATTGAAAACATGGTGCGTGTTGCTGATCTTTCCCGTACCGGGTTTATGGCGGGTGATATTTCCACTGTTATGAGCCCTCGCACGGTTCTGACATGGGCGGAAAACGCAAATATCTTCGGCGATGTAGGTTTTGGATTTCAAGTGAGCTTCCTTAATAAATGTGATGAAGCCGAGCGCGCGATTGTTGCTGAATATTACCAGCGATCCTTCGGGCAGGACCTTGTTGCGAGTGGTACGAACCTGCTGGTTGGCTGATGCACGGAAATTTGCACATAAAGTGCGCCTATGGTGCACATAGCCTGCACAGGTCTTGCACAATAAATGCGCACAGTTTGAAGGCCTTTTGTTATGGCTGATGGCAGCCTGAAAAACCGGGAAATTTTTGAGCAGGCTGTTGGCGCTGCCACACGCGCTGTTTCAGGTGATCAACGGCTTGAGGTAAATTTCACGGCTGATGTGCCGGGGTTGGCGGACGGCGAGATACGTATATCGCATTTGCCGCACAAGGTGGTTGCTCGTGATATTGCTGAAATGCGCGGTCAGGCTGATGCTTACGCCCTCAAGCATCGTCACCATGATGCCAGGTTACACCGTAAACTCTCGCCCGGCGGCACCGTCTCCCAGGCGATATTTGATGCGGTGGAAATGGCTAGATTTGAGGCTGTAGGCGCACGCCAGTTGCCTGGCACCAAAGAAAACCTGGCAGCACTGGAAAGCAAACGCGCGCTGGAGGCGGGACTTCAGCGGCCCTCAGATGATGATCACGGCCGCCTTGCTGATGTGATGCGCCTGATGGTACGCGAGCGCCTGACAGGCGAAGCCGCGCCCGAAGAGGCCGTGCTTGCGGTGGAAGGTCAACGCAAGTGGCTTGAGGAAAGTGTCGGACATCTTCTTGATTCTATGGAAGAAAAAATTGAGGACCAGCGCGGCCTCTCGGTTCTCAGTCGCAGTATTATCTCCACATTGCTTGGCGAGGGTGAAGGGGATCAGCTCGACCCCGAGGATCAGGATCAACAGCCTGATGAAGGCGACGGCGATGCACCCAATGACCCGGACGGCGATGAAGGCGACGGTGAACAAGGCGATGCAGACGGTGCTGAATCGAGCGAAGACAGCGACGGCGAAACGGCTGACGACGATGCGTCTTCAGAAGCGGCGCTTGATGATCTGGATGATACAGAGGCCGAAGCCGGCGAAGGCAAACATGAAGGCGCGGTGCCCTGGCGGCCCAATCGCCCGCTTGATAATCTGCCCGATACGCCTTTCTATCAAATCTTTGCCGATGAATTTGATGAGGTTGTCAAGGCTGAGGACCTGTGTGACAGCGAGGAGCTGGAGCGGTTGAGGAAGTATCTTGACCAACAGATGGCGCACCTGTCGGGCGCTGTTTCAAAGCTTGCAAACCGTTTGCAGCGACGGCTTTTGGCGCAGCAGCGGCGGCACTGGAACTTTGATCTGGAAGAAGGCATGCTGGATGCCGGGCGGCTGGCGCGTGTGGTGACAGACCCCTTAAGGCCGCTGTCTTTCAAGCTCGAATCGGAGACCGAATTTAAGGATACAGTTGTCTCGTTGCTCCTTGATAATTCAGGGTCCATGCGAGGGCGGCCCATTTCGATCGCGGCGATTTCGGCAGATATATTGGCGCGCACGCTGGAGCGCTGCGGTGTTAAAGTCGAAATACTCGGTTTCACCACCAAAGCTTGGAAAGGGGGGCAGAGCCGCGAAAAATGGCTGCAGGCCGGACGACCACAAAAACCCGGACGGCTCAATGATATCAGGCACATCATCTATAAAAACGCCGATAGCCCGTGGCGACGGGCCCGCAGGAATTTGGGCATGATGATGCGGGAAGGGTTGCTCAAGGAAAATATCGACGGGGAAGCCTTGATGTGGGCCCACAACCGGCTGATCGCTCGTGCCGAGGAACGCCGTATCCTGATGGTGATATCCGACGGCGCACCGGTGGATGACAGTACTTTATCGGTTAATAATGGTACATATTTGGAAAATAATCTGCGCCAAGTTATAAAATGGATAGAAAACCGATCCCCCGTTGAATTGATCGCTATTGGTATCGGGCATGACGTCACACGCTATTATCAGCGAGCGGTGACAATACTTGATGCCGAACAATTGGGCGGGGCCATGACAGAACAGCTGGCTGAACTGTTTTCTGAAATCATACCCAAACCACGCAAAATTTGATAGTTAACACCCAGTAATTTAGTATCTAAGGTTTATAACGCATGCGAAATAAAATAGTTGTACTCTTGATTGTAGGGATTACGGTCGCTGCCGGTATCTCCAGTTATATTGCCCAGGGTTCATTGGCCCGTGCCCTTGAAGATGGCCCTTTTGTCTTACAAATTGAGGCCAAAGCCCTTCCCCTGAACACGGAAACCACTAGTCAGAAAACAGTTGGCGCGTTGACATATGCCGGGGGCTGGACGCTTTCCTCCGAGAATGACAATTTTGGGGGTTGGTCGGGCATGGTGCTGGACAAAGAGGCACATGCGCTTATCGCCATTAGTGATAAAGGCTTTTGGCTGACCACAGATTTTGATGTAAATGCTCCCACGGTTTTCTCTAAGGCGTTGCTCTATCCGTTTGAAAAGGGTGCCAGCAAGGGCATGTTTGCCAAAATTGAACGTGATGCGGAAAGCCTGGTGCGCACACAGTCCGGGTTTTTGATTGGTCTTGAGCAGGACCACCGGATTTTGGCGGTGGATGCCGTTGGCAGCGCGAGCCGGCGGGCCAGCTATGATGGGCAGGTTGACCTCAGTGTCTTGTCGCCTAATGGTGGCATTGAAGCTATGGCAAAACTTGCAGACGACAGGCTGATTATGTTTGCCGAGCACGGCCTTGATGTGAACGGTACGCTACCGGCATGGATTACCGGCCCTAACGGTGCCGTAGAGCGCCGCTTTGCAACGCCGCACAATTATTCACCTACGGATGCTGCGGCACTACCAAATGGTGATGTCTTGTTGCTTACGCGCTATTATTCTGCGCTGGACGGTGTTGCGGCCAAGGTGCTTTTGATCAGCGCTGCTGAAATTGCTTCCGGAGAAAGCCTGAAAGGCCGGGAGCTGGCGCATTTGGCCCCGCCGCTGTCGGTTGACAATATGGAAGCACTTGATGTGGCTGTACAGCCTGACGGATCGGTTCGTCTGTACCTGATGTCGGACGATAATTTTAGCCCGCTGCAACGCACACTTTTTATGGTGTTTGACTGGAAGCCTTAAACGGCCACGACCCTTGGCGGCCACAAGAAATATAAAAACGCCGCAACCCGAGGGTGCGGCATTTCAGAGAATTCTGTTAAGGGCAGCTGGCTCTTTAAGCGGCAGCTGCGTCTTTTTTCTTTTTGATTTCTTTCTTCAGCTTCAGAGCGCCGGAGGAAAGGTCCCCATCGCGGGCTTTCAGAAGAAAGTTATCAAGACCGTCATTATGCTCAACCGAGCGTAGCGCGTGCGTTGAAATCCGCAGGCTGACCGAACGGCCAAGAATATCAGAAAGCAAAGTTGCTTTGGTCAGGTTTGGCAAAAAGCGGCGGCGGGATTTATTGTTTGCGTGTGACACATTGTTACCTGCCATCACTTTTTTGCCCGTAAGTTCACATACGCGAGCCATGATCTTTATCCTTATTTTTCTCACGGCCTGGGCCGCGGAATCTTTATGATCGGTTCAAATTCGCTGGCACCATAGGCCAGCAGCGCTGCTCACTACGCGATTCGTATAAAGAGGTCAAGGCCTATCAAGCGTCAGCGTATCTCTACGATTAAAACCTCCGGGTTTGGCCCACCCTTACAGTACAGGCCGGTTGGTGTGGAAACGTACACCGTCTTCAATCAGGCGGCCAAGGGCTAAAATCTGGTCTTCGCGGAAAAGGTTACCCCATAGGGTGATGGTGTGCGGCAACAACTTGGGCTTTTCAGCTGCTTCTTCACTGTTATCAAGGCCATCATCAGGGGTTTCGGACTCCGGCTGACCGGTGAGCGGCACGCTCAGGCGTTCTTCCATGCCAACGGGCAACGTTAGGCTTGGTGTGCCGGTATAATTGGTGATTAGCAGCAGATTGCCTGCAAAATTGGGCGAAATAATCACATCAACCTGGTCATAAATACCTGCCATTGCCTCCATCACTTTGCGGCGAAAACGGTCTACTTGCAGGGCCTCAACAGCGGAAAGAAAATGCGCGCGCCTGAAGGTATTGGGCCATGCCCTGTTTTCCTGCCAGCGCATTTGGTCATCCCGGTTGGTAAGGGTTAATTCTTCAAAGGCTGCGGCTGCCTCGACCTCAAGTGTCGTGATCAACGACCCATAAGGCAGGTCAGGCAGGGATATTTCTTTCAGGTTGAAGCCCATTTCTCGGATACGGTCCAGCACCGCTTTATCACTGGTTTTAGCATCCTCGAACCAGGCAGGGTCATAGCCGATGATAATATCTTCCCCGGCATCGGCGGCCCCGTCATAATGGAAACCGTGATCAAGTGAACTTGCGTCGCCTGCATGGGCACCGTTCAGCACATCTAGCACCAACGCTGTATCTTCCACATAGCGACAAATTGGACCGATTTTATCGAGCGACCAACAGAGCGCCATTGCGCCCGTGCGCGGGACGCGACCAAAAGAAGGCCTTAGCCCCACCGCCCCGCAGCGTGTTGTTGGTGAAATGATTGAACCCAGTGTTTCTGTGCCGATGGCAAAACTGCAAAGCCCTGCGGCGGTTGCCGAAGCCGAGCCCGCGCTGGAGCCGGATGAGCCTTCTTCAAGGTTCCATGGGTTTTTTGTTAAACCGCCAAACCACAGATCACCGTAAGCCAGTGCGCCGAGTGTTGTTTTGCCAATCAGCACGGCACCAGCCTCACGCAGGCGCTTAACAATCTCTGCATCGTCTGCCGGTATCCGGTTTTTGTAAGGTTCCGCCCCCCAACTGGTGCGCACGCCCGCTGTGTCGGCTAAATCTTTAAGGCCGTAGGGAATACCGTGTAGTGGCCCACGGTCCCGTCCGGCCCTCAGTTCTACATCAGCCTGATAGGCTTCCTGCTGCGCGCTATCGGCCATCACGGTCACAAAACATTCCAGCCTTGGCGCAATCTGGCTGATGCGCTGCAGGTAAATGTCGGTGAGGCGTGCTGAGGACAGCTGACCCGAACGCAGCCATGCCCCCTGTTTCCATACCGGCGCAAAAGCGATGTCATCATCAGTTGGCAGTGGTCCAACCTCGTCGCCCTTGATAGCCACATAACTTTCCAGGGTTTTGTATGCCCGCCCTGGTAGACGCGGATCAAAGGTTTGTGCGGGCGCATCGGTATTGGCAAGCGGGGCATTTGCCCGGCGCTGCCGTGTCCGGTCGACCATGCCTTCCAGATTATCATACATGGCGGCACGTTCAGCGTCTGTATAAGTCAGTCCGGCTAGTTTTTCTGCGATGCCTAGATCATTTGGGGAAGCAATTGGCGGGTTCGTCCTTTGGCTTTGTGCCAAAACAGCGCCTGTGGCTGCAAGGCTGCCGACAGCCCCGGACGTCTTCAGAAACTGGCGCCTGTCAAAATGTTTGGTCTTTGCGCGCTTACCCATAATCACTCTCCTTCGTTGTGCTTACCATACAACATAATCCCGCACGCAATATCAAGTTTTGCTGATGTTGGGTATGTTCTGTGCGGCTACACCAGCGAAGGTGTCTGGGCGAGCGGCGAAAATAAAAATTCGGTAGCACACCCTCTTCACTCGTTGATACTGTATGAAAAAACATCCCCAAGCGGCGTGTTGAATGTGTGTGCAATCAAAAACGCCAGCTCCAGCGACGGCGAATATTTGCATTTCTCAATCGCGACAATGGTTTGGCGACTTACGCCAACCGCCTTCGCCAATTGTTGCTGGGTCATCTCGTCGTGTTCAAAGCGCAGCTTGCGCACATTGTTACTGATTTGGCCCTTCTTCATATCAAAAGCCCCGCCGGTACAGTGCCAGCTTGATACAATCCGCCAGTATGCTGGCACTGTACAAGCAGGCAATGGTGAGCAAAATCACCAGATACGGCCCAATATCGCCAAAGGTCATCACAGCTAGCAATGCCATAAAACCAAAACTGAAAGCAACAAAGGCAATTTGCATTGCTTTGAGTTCGATAAGCTTATCGCGCTCGTCGGCACCTTCGTTGCTGTGCTGCTCGCCAGTTGCAACAGAGTGGACAATGGTGAAAATGATGTGGGTGACGATGCTGACAGCAATGCCAACTCCGATCATAATGAAGGCACTTTTGCCTACCAGATAACTGGCTTCCGGCCCGTTGAGCGCACCACTGGCATGTAGCCCGGCCCCATAATAAATATAGAGGACCAGCACAATAAGGGAGCTGATTAAAGATACGGTGACACGTTTTTCCTGAGATGACATTTTGACCTCGTTGTTTTTTGTCGTGTTTATTTAACTAAAAGTAATAAATATATTACTATATGTCAATTATATTTTACATTTAGTCCAGATATTTGTGTGTGGCTTGCGCATGCCCCCAAATAATTATTGTTTGTCTCAAATTCCGGTGCGCGCTAGAAGTCGCGGTCCACTAAAAGTACCTTTAGGCGTATCTATGTCAGGCATTATCAAGGCCATCCTTGGGCCCACCAATACCGGGAAAACCCATTATGCGGTTGAACGAATGGTTGCTTATTCGTCAGGGGTGATGGGGTTTCCGCTCAGGTTATTGGCGCGCGAGGTTTATGACCGTGTTGTGGCCATCAAGGGCAAAAACCAGGTCGCGCTCCTAACGGGTGAAGAACGCATTGTGCCGGAAGGCGCGCGCTATTTCATGTGTACTGCTGAGGCGATGCCAAGGCATGCAAGCGTTGACTTTGTTGCCATTGATGAAATCCAGATGGCGGCAGACTCGGCGCGGGGCCATATTTTCACCGAACACTTGTTGCATACCCGTGGACGTTACGAGACGCTTTTTCTCGGTGCGGCAACGATGCGAAAGTTGATTACCCAGTTGGTGCCTGAAACCGAGCTTGTCTACCGCGAACGGTTTTCCAACCTCAGCCATGTTCGCCCCGCAAAAATTTCGCGCTTGCCCCGCCGCAGCGCAGTGGTGGGGTTTTCTGCCAGCGATGTCTACGGCATGGCCGAACTGCTGCGCCGACAAAAAGGCGGAGCTGCAATTGTGATGGGTGCACTGAGCCCGCGCACCCGCAATGCGCAAGTGGCCATGTATCAGTCGGGGGAAGTTGACCATCTGGTAGCAACCGACGCCATAGGCATGGGACTTAATTTGGATTTGGGCCATGTGGCTTTCTCCGGCCTTACCAAATTTGATGGGCGCACATACAGGCACCTGCGCGCGGGCGAAGCGGCTCAAATCGCGGGCCGGGCCGGGCGTTATAAAACGGACGGGACATTTTCCACGCTTGGGGGCGGCGGTGAAGCGATGGACCCGCATATGATCAGCCAGATTGAAGAACATCGGTTTGAACCTGTCAAAACCATATACTGGCGCAGTCAGAAGCTGAATTTTGCGACGATTCCCCGGTTGTTGCAATCGCTGGAACAGCCCGCTGTTACGGATGGCCTGTCCCGGTCACGCGACGGGGTTGACATGCTGGCGTTGAAGGCGCTTGCGGTAGATACGGAAATATCAGGGCTTGTCAATCACAGCGAAGCCGTAACAAGACTTTGGAATATATGCCAAATTCCTGATTTTCGTAAATTATCACCAGAAGACCATTACGGCATGCTCAGACGTATTTTTGTGGATTTAATGGGTCCTTCGGGCACAATCCCACATGACTGGTTCGCGGCCCAAGTGAAGCGGCTTGACAATACGGACGGTGACATAGATACCTTGGCCGGTCGAATTGCCAGTATCCGAACCTGGACCTATGTTTCCCACCGGAAAGGCTGGTTAGAAGACGCCGCCCATTGGGCCCATGTAACCCGCAGTGTTGAAGACAAATTGTCTGATGCGCTGCATGAAAAGTTAACCCAGAGATTTGTGGACAAGCGAACAGCTGTCCTCATGCGCTCGCTCAGGCAAAGGGACGCACTCAGCGTGAGCATAGATAATGAGACGAATAAGGTTTCTGTCGAAGGACATGAAATCGGTGATTTGAACGGATTTTCTTTCCGCGTAGACGCTGATAGCAGCGGCGACGAGCAGAAGCTTTTGAAAGCAGCTGCGGAAACCGGCCTCCAGATTGAACTGACACGGCGCGCGAAAATATTCGCGAACGTTGGCTATAAAAAACTGGAGTTTGATTTTGCCCAGGGCCTCAATAAACCCGTACTGGTTTGGGAAGGCGCGCCCGTGGCAACAGTGCATGACAGTGGTGCGCTGTTTGCGCCGCGTGTGAAGCTGGTGGCCAATACACTGCTTGCGGGTGAAAATGCGGATCTGGTGCAGGAAAAAATCCAGGAATGGCTGGACAGCCGTATCACTGAGCGCATGGACCCGTTAGTGAAACTGGCGCAGGAACTGAACGGCGAGATTGAGCCGCCGGAGGGCGCGGCACCGCTTTCAGGGCTGGTGCGCGGCGTGGCTTTCCGCCTGCTGGAGCATTACGGTGTGATGGCGCGCAGTGAAATTGATAGTGATCTGCGCCAGCTTGATCAAGAAGCGCGCAAGGGCCTCAGGCGTTTTGGAATCCGAATTGGTGCGTCCAGTTTGTATATGCCGTTTGTCATGAAACCGCATGCGACGGAAATGCGCCTTGCCATGTGGGCAATGGCGACAAGCAAGGAAGGCCTGCCAAAAATCCCGACCCCGGGCATGGTGTGGGTTGACATTGAAGACGGTGCCCCGAACGAATTTTACGAGCTTGCCGGTTTCCTGCCGTGCGGCAAAAAAGCCGTTCGCATGGATATGCTGGAGCGACTGTCTGATGCTGTGCGGCCTCTTGGCCAAAATACCGGATGGTTTGAGGTTACGCCTGAAACAATGGGTCTTGTGGGCCTGTCAGGCGAAGATTTTTCCAATGTTATGAAGGCATTGGGTTACAAACATGAGCTGCGCGAGCTTGCTCCTGTGAAAACCGAAGAAACGCCAGAAGTTATCGTTGAAACTCCGATAGAAACTCCGGCAGAATCTTCGCCAAAAACCCAAGCAGAAACTGTGACCGAAGCCGCTGTTGAGGTGGTTGCCGAAACAACAGTTGAAGCCGCACCTATGCCTGCAGAAGCCCCTGCGGCTGAAGCCTCAGCCGAAGAACCCGTTGCTGCCGAACCCAAAAAAGAAGACACAGAAACAACTACACAGGTCGTCACTAAAGCCACCACAGAAACACCAGAAACTGCGGAAGCTGAAACAGACGATACAGCCCCTGTGCGTTCTGAAGACAAGACAGCCGAGGGTGCCGGGAATGAGGCGGAAGTCGCACTTGTTGAACGCTATTATTTTGCCTGGGCGCCCAAGCGCAGAGCCCGTCCACGGCCACAGCCGTCTCGCAAGCAAGGCCAGCCATCCGCAGCCCGTGGTGGCAGCGATAACAAAAACGCTGATGCGGATAGTCGTAACAGCAAAAATAAAACACGCCGGGGCAACAAGGGCAAACCGCCGCAGCGTACACAGCACACCAAACCAAACCAACGACCACAAAGGCGTGAGAAACAGGCTGATCCAGACTCGCCGTTTGCAGCACTTGCGGGCTTGAAAGACGCGCTTTCAAAAAAGAAATAAGGCCATTTAATTTTGGACGAAACCGGACAGGAATCGGGAGGCAGGATCAGGCTGGATAAATGGCTCTGGCATGCCCGCTTTTTCAAAACTCGCACATTGGCAGCAAAAATTTGTAAGGGTAACAAGGTGCGTATCAACGGTACGCACGCGGTAAAAGCCAGCTCAATCGTCAAACCAGGGGATGTTCTGACATTCCCACAGGCCAATGCCATTAAAGTAATAAAAATTCTGGCGTCAGGTGAACGGCGTGGCCCGGCAAGTGAGGCCCAGACCCTTTATAAAGATGAAACACCGCCCCCTGTTGAAGTGCGTTCTATGGTGCACACCACCTCTGTTGCCCGGCGCGAAGCAGGCGCTGGCCGTCCCACCAAAGCGGACAGGCGAGCGATCAATAAGCTGATGGAGCAGGACTGATTAGAAAGTCTCATCTAAAAATCATTGCCGAGCGCGTATCTTTTCGGCATAAAACCTTAAAACCAAAGCAACCCTGTAAAGGGGTTCAGGAATTATAGGAGAAATCCCTGTGACCTATATTGTCACCGAGGCCTGCATCAAATGTAAATTTATGGACTGTGTGGAAGTCTGCCCTGTTGATTGTTTCTATGAGGGCGAAAACATGCTTGTGATTAACCCCAACGAATGCATTGATTGCGGTGTTTGTGAACCTGAATGCCCTGCCGAAGCCATTTTGCCGGATACAGAGGACGGACTTGAGAAAATGCTGGAGTTGAACACCAAATATTCGGAAGAATGGCCGAATATTACGGTGAAAGGCGAGCCGCCTGCCGATGCTGATGATTGGCAGGGCAAAGAGGGCAAAATGGAGCATTTCTCCGATAAGCCCGGCACAGGTAGCTAGGGTCTGCCCCTAGTTTACCGACTAACCAGTTCTTCTGTTAGGAAGGGAGACGTCATTTTGAAACCGGGCTTATATGCCCGGTTTTTCTAGTTTCGGCTCTGTTCTGATTGTTAGCCAGATTGTTAATCGGGAAAGCCATACTTTGGCCCTACGCCAGCGTTTCCGCCGCCTTTTTGCGCTTAGGGGTACATTTTTGGTTAAAAATGTGTTATAGTACACGTTGTGAGACGTATTGCGCCCGTTGGGACAGGCGTAGGTGCGGGTGGCTGGCACCACCAATAATTGAATGATGCTGAAGAATTGGCCCCATTGTGCCCTCTCTCAGGAGGGCGCAGCGATTTTTTTTGGCACTTTGTAGGAGGTTTGGCTGTTTTGGCTAAATCTCAGGGGTTTCTGTGACTGTAGGGCAAAAAAGTTGCATTTGAAACCTGCTGCCATTGTGGCGCTAAAGCACGGCAATGGTACGTTAGTAGGAAGGACACGACACCAGTATGGCTAAATCTAATAAACATTTATTTTCAATTGGCGACTATGTTGTTTACCCAAAACACGGCGTAGGCAAAATAACAGAACTTGAGACACAGGAAATTTCAGGCATGTCTCTTGAGCTGTATGTTGTTCGCTTTGAAAAGGAGCGCATGACACTCCGCGTCCCAACCAATAAAGCCGAAGTCAGCGGCATGCGTAGGCTTTCGTCGGACGCTACGCTCAAGGAAGCCTTCACAACACTTAAAGGCAAGGCGCGTATCAAGCGGACCATGTGGTCACGCCGTGCGCAGGAATATGAGGCGAAGATCAATTCAGGTGATCTGGTTTCCATCGCTGAAGTTGTGCGGGATTTGCACCGGGGTGCTGATCAGCCTGAGCAATCCTACAGCGAGCGTCAAATCTACGAATCGGCGCTTGGACGTCTGGCACGTGAACTGGCTGCTGTGGAAGACATTGATGAAGCCGCTGCGATGGTCAAGCTTGAAAGCGAACTTGTAGCCTAGCAAAAGCATAACGTACCCAAATAGCCCGCCCCCCGGATACCGGGGCGGGTTTTTTTATGCCTGACGGGCACCGTGGGGATTATTTGATGCAGCGATATTCGGGCTGTAGATAGCAAAAGAGGGCGTACAGGATAGATTTTTCGTGAGGACATAAAAAATATGCTGCATTGCCTGCAAAAATAGGCATAATGTGCGTCATTAATCGAATTCATTAAAATGATTTTAGGCATGATAAGCAGTGGTAAAGCCGCTCAAACGCTAGCAAAAGGCCAGCAAAAAACCGCAAAGAAACAATAGGTACGACTTTCTGGGAGGGTGCATTGGCGCGAGGAAACTGGGCGACGACCGAAGACAGAAAATTGATTCGTTTTGCGATGAAGGCTCCCATGCTGGAGCGTGGTGAAGAAGCCGAGCTTGCAATCAGCTGGCAGCAGGAACGCGACGAACATGCCCTCAGAAAACTGACCGAATCGCACCTTCGACTGGCGGTCGCCTCTGCCAGCAAATACCGTCATTACGGCTTGCCTGCTGCTGACCTGATCCAGGAAGGCACAGTGGGGTTGATGGAGGCGGCTTACCGCTTTGAAATTTCGCGGGAAGTTCGTTTTTCCACCTATGCCAGCTGGTGGGTGCGTGCAGCGGTTCAGGATTATGTGCTCAGAAACTGGTCGATTGTGCGAACAGGTACCACATCGGCGCATAAGTCGCTGTTTTTTAATCTCAAACGGTTGAAAGCCCGCATGGGTGTGGACCCTGACAGGCCGTTATCGTTTAACGCCCGTAACCAGATTGCTGATGAAATGGGCGTTAAGCTCAGGGACGTTGAAGCGATGGAAGGCCGCATGACAGCAAATGACCGGTCTCTTAATGCGCCTGTCGCGGACGAGTCTGCGCAAGAATGGCAGGACCTGTTGGTCTCTGATGCCCCGCAGCCAGAAACCGCTTATATGGACAGTCATGACAGCAATAAAAAAGCGGAACTGATAGAAACCGCAATGGAAAATCTGACAGACCGTGAAACCTTCATTATCCGGGAACGTCAATTGCGTGAGGAAGGCGTCACGCTGGCTGTTCTGGGTGGTCAGCTGGGCATTTCGAAAGAACGAGTGCGTCAACTGGAAGCTCAGGCGCTTGGAAAATTGAAACAGGCACTTATTCGTCAGGTCGGTGACCCGGTCCTTGCTGGATTGTCCGAAGGGTAGGCGAAGACACGCTCACCTTTCTGGGGTGGTCTTGTCAGTTGGTGCGTTCATCGCTGTCGGTTTTTCAGAGAGAATGCGCAACAGTGTTATGTTTTCCAATATTATTTTGGGGCCACCGGCCCATTCCACCCAGCCGCGAACCTCAACATGCAGCCCGGCCATTTCAAGCAATGGCGGTAGGTCCGAGTTGCGGCGACGAGCAACCCTGTTGGGGATTTCAATCGTAAAATCTTCTGACCAATCCGCCCCGAAATTTAGATAGATGCTTGTTTTGGCTGCTTTTGAGGACAAGACGGTGCCGTGCACCAGCTGGAACCAGCCCGGACGAAGGTTATTGCCGTCTGCATGTACAGCGTTCAAGCTGTCATTAGCCCATAAACCGGCACGTTTTTCACGCGCAATGACCTCCGCCGCCCACAGCTGGCTTGCATTTTCAACTTTCCTGCCCAGCGGAAAAACATAGGCTGCACCTGCAGCCACCATATGGTGCTGAACCCACGTTTGATCCTGCAGCAAAACATGGGCAGAAATCTGGCCTAAATAGTTTTGCCTGTTTTTGTTACAAAAAAGCTGTACGTCTTTGCCGATTATCAGACCGGAAAGAACATTTTTCGCATGGTATCCGTAAGGCCAGCTTTTGTATGCTGCGCCGGGCTCCCAATATTCTGGGGCCTTGATATCAGCGAGAGCAACAACAGTGCCGGTCTGAAGTATAAACCGATCACCGGTCAAAACTTTTTCCACAAGGCCGTTGCCGCAAGAGCGAAGACCAGCGGGCAACCTAAAATCCGTTGCTGCTGAACTCTCTATAGGAAAAAGAAACAGCAAGAGCCAGGTTAATAAATTTGTGTGCAAGGTTCTTATCATGGAGAGAGTAGGGCAGAAAAACAACGGTCCGTAAAGGGTAAGGTCAAATGAGAGCCTTGGGAAGTGAGCGGCAAAATTATCCTCAATTTTGTCTATAGTTTTTTGGCCTGCGTCCGGTACGGAAAAATCAAGGTTACAGTGGTGCCTTTTCCCGGGTTGGAGGCAATGCCAATATCACCATCAAGTAATGTCATAAACCGTTTTACAAGGGGCAATCCAAGGCCTGTGCCGCCGTGTGACTTTGCATATTCGTTTTGTACTTGTCCAAATGTCGAGAGCGCAATTTCGATCCCTTCGGCGCTCATGCCAATGCCATTGTCGGCCACGTCAATTTGATAGTGGTTTTGCCCACACTGGCCGCTTACATGCACGGAACCGCCCTTTTTGGTAAATTTTACTGCATTTGAAAGGATATTGAGCAAGATTTGGCGCATGATGCGTTCATCGCTATGGAGGGTAACAGGTTCACACTCATAAGTAAGCTCGACCCCACGATCAAGCGCGTTAATCTCCACCATTTTTGCACACTCCTGCACGATAACGGCAGGCGCGATTTTTTCTGCGTAAACGTCGAACTTTCCAGCTTCCAGCTTGGAAATATCAAGGATGTCATTGATAATAGCCAACAAATGCTCGCCACTATTTTTGATAAGCCCCAGATATTCCTTGTTTTTTTTACCCTCTACTTTGCCGAACAACTCCATCGACATCAGTTCGGTAAAGCCTAAAATAGAATTTAAGGGCGTGCGGACTTCATGGCTCATGGACGCCAGGAATGACGATTTTGACTTGTTGGCCTGCTCCAGCCCACCAACAAGACGGGTTGCCTGCCGGGTAAAACGGATCATTGCGAACACGACAAAAGCCAATAAAATTACAGCAGGCACCACCATATCCAGCGCCATTTCTGTGCCGGGATCACGGGGTTCCCATGTTAACCATCCTATCGAATCGCCGTTAAAACTTTCCAGTGCCATGTGAGCCGGATGATCTGGTTTTCGCGAGGCATAATGCAGGTGGTCAATCGCATTCGCAAAACCGATCTGCTCGATATCCCTGTCGGACAGCAAGGCATAAAAAATAATCACCGGCCGGGTAACGGCAAGTGGCGGAGAGAAGGTAATATTGTCATTAGCCCTTAACAGGCTTGCTCCATAAGCGACAATCTGGCCGTCAGCCCCCTTCAAAAGCCCAGCTGCCGCATGGGCATCCTCGCTGGCAGTGATATCCAAACCCGAAATGACATCGGACAGCCCGGCTGCCAGCAGTACCTCCAGATTTGCGCGTGCCCCCCCTGTCGCAACGTGTGTTGCATAGATCATGCTTTGGTCTGGCCGTAGTACAAAAATACCGTCTACACTTTCGATATTACGTACGGTAGAGCCAAGCGTATTGTCCATCCAGGCCATATCTTCCGATAGCATGACCTTTTTAACGGCAGTATCCCACCAGGCGTTATCATCCGCGAACGACCTTAGATTTTGTGCATAAACTGAAATTTTCTGCTGAACGACTTTTTGTTCGATTTCTAAAGAAAGCTGGTCCTGCTCGCTTGCAGCAAAAATCACCAGCAGAACGAATGCAGCCACACTGGCGGCCACAGCGGTAAAAACCGGCGTTACAAGCGAACGAAAATTCAAAGGTCCATCCTTTCTAGCGTTTTATTTATGCCGCTGTATTGGTTAATTTTCTGTAAGCGCCAAGGTTGATTTTTTCGGAATTTCAATAGCTTTTGAAAGCAAACATGCCCAGCGTTCCCCCCTGCTGACGCAGGCCGTTATTGATGTTAAATCCTCTGCATTTACCACCCAGTGAGGAATGAGGACGCTGCCAGTTATAGAAATGCTGCTATTTCACAAGCTGGTCAGGCTGCTTTCAAGTCGATTATAGCGTTTGGGAAACTTCCGACGCCTGACCCGTGCTGGTAATTGACCCCGTACCAGCTCTGTTAAGGAATTTCTGGCCTGTAGGGGGTGAAAGTTTGATCCCATGAAGTCTGAGGAGTTCTGATGAAATACGCTTGGCACTCAGATTGCGCTTCTTGTGCATATCCAGAATCAGCTACACCACTTTGCCTGTAACTACTCAGTTCGGCGACGGTTTTGGACGCCTACTTTGGGAGATAAGACCATTCAGGCCTGTCTCTTCAAGAAGCTTGATCTAGCCATATCTTTTGTGTTGTTCACCCAGCATCAGTGGACATTAGAATTTGAAGGGATGTCTGTTAACACCACAGATGAAGGACTGGCGGTGTATCTCAACCCGCTATGATCGCTGTGCTCATACTTTCTTCTCTGCAATCTGTATCGCTGCTATTATCATATGGTGGATTTCATGCGTTCTGAGCCTAGCTAAACTGTTTCCTGGCTAACTCATGCATGTTGATCAAGGATCAAATGTCCCAATGATCCCATCCCAATTTTTGGTCGATGATGTGAATATCTACTCAATCTGTTCTGCCATTTTCCTTACTTCCGCTTCCCAAGCCTCTGATCCATAGCCTATGTCCGAAAGTTTAGTGCCGACCATCGAGCGAAATTCCGGTGTATTTGTGGCACCATATCCATCCATCATGCGGTTATAGAAATTGAACAGGGCGCAAATCATCACAACGAAATGAAAGTCATTTTCATCCCAACCCGCCTCCAGAATTGCATCGACATCGGCTTGCACGATTCGGGATGGGGTTAAGGTTAGCTTTCTTACATAGTGCAATATGGGTTTGAAGGTGTCTTCGATCGGGCTGCTATCAATGTCATTTATCAGCGATTCAAGGAGATCTTCATCAACCCCATAAGCGACGGCAGTGGCTTTATGTGCATTATAGCAAAATGTGCAGTTATTTGTTCCGGAGGTAAACGCAGCAATTAATTCCCGTTGTTTTGATGTGAAATTGCTATCATCCAATCGCATGACATGCTCGGTTAGAGAGCTCATATGAAGGTTTTGCTTAGGATAGCGGATCATAACCGACCCGACGCCTTCGACACTCGTTGGGATTGATTTAATATATGCCATAGGTCTCATTCCTTGTGATTGTCATCAAATGCCGTTCATGGGTTATGACGGCCATCTTATTTATGTCCAACTCGATAAAGCATGAGCCTTATCAAAAACCTGTGTTGCCGCTTTCGAGAGCTCCTCGTCCTTTCGTTTTGCCAGTACGACCGAGCAACTTGGCAGTGGATTGGACATCGGCCTCGTTACAAGGGTCTTTCCTTCATAACTACGAGTGGAGACAGACCGTGTTAACGCCAATGCAAACCCTAATCCTTGACTAACCATGCCCCGCATCATCTCAAAAGATGCTGCGCGAAATATCACATTGGGCTCAATGCCTCTTACTCGAAGCTCTCCCTCCAATTTATCTCGGCTCACATCCTCTGCCACGGAAATCATGGGCTCATCATGCAAATCTTCTTGTTTAATCTCCTCATGTTTTGCCAGCGGATGATCTTCAGCCAATAAAACATAGGGTGTTAGTTTTGAAAGTAACATCGTCTCAATATTGTCAGGCAGATCAAAATCGTACATCAATGCCACTTCAACTTCGCCGGCCACCAGAGCCTCTTTAATACGACGGTTATCGCCTTCAACCAAACTCACAGACAAGCCCTGCTCTTGCTTCGTAAAATCCTTGATTAATCCCGGGATGAAATAAGGAGCGAATGTATGGAAACACCCGATGGACAAGGTGTCTGGCGTGTGCCCATCACGAAACTTTACGGAACTTGGTACGACAATTGGCTGTGCAGAACCATAAGAACGGTTTGCATAAATTAGAGCAGAGCCTTTTTCAGCAACGGTGATATCAACCACTTCGCCAAAAATAACATGGTGAGTTCCAACTTTCTTTGTTGAAACAATACGGCAATCAAACCCGACCAAGACATCGGCGACACGCGGAGCCCCTGTCTCGCCAGTCACCCATGTTGTGCAGTCGAATTTGGTCTCAATTTTTTCTTTGTATCGTCCTGCAAATACGTCGGAAATGAAGGATTGATGATTGTGAAGGATATTAACGCAGAACACACCGTTTTTTAAAATCGGAGCTGCTGCTGAACTATTCTCATTTACACAAATGAGCAAGGTCGGGCGCGGCGTATCTGCCGATACGGATGACATCGCAGAGACTGTGAGACCGACCCGCCCAGCAGGCCCATCCGAGGTAATGACATTAACCGTAGCCGCCGCGAAGCTCATGCCTTTAAAAAACTTGTTTTTGAAATCTTGCGATGAGACGGACATTTTGATCTCTTTAGTCATTGTTTCAGCAGTGTTGGATTAACAATAACCCGGGATATAAGGATGTCCGAACATCACTTTCCCTGCGTTGATGAATGATCCTTCAGTCAGGAAGGCATGTTGGGCCGTCACCATTGAATCCGTTAAATATTGCGAAAGAGGGTTTTTACGGAAAATGCCCATAGTCCCTGCCATTTCAAAGCAAGCACGCGAGACTTTTGCGCTGGTGCGAGCTGCATGGCTAGCGCTTAACCGTAAGGCCATATTCTGTTCTCGGCTTAACTCTTCACCGGCCAGTATAGTTTCCCATGCGCGGTCTGTAGCTTCATAAAACCAAACCCTTGCAGCCTGTAATTGAGCTTCGCTTTCCGCGATATGGAGTTGAACATTCGTACGATCACCTAGGGTAGGCGCCCCTGTAATCGATTTAGATTTTTGCCCAACGGCCACTATATGGTCTATTGCTGCTCGAGCCGTTCCGAGACCACAAACAGCCAATACCTGAGCGGCAAGCGTGACAGTAGGGTAACGGTATTCTGGGGCGTCTATACTGGAGGGTGCGTCTCGCAATAAAATCATATCGTCCGGCACGAAAACATCTTCAGCGACTATATCGTGGCTACCCGTGGCAGACATGCCAATAGTATTCCATGTTTGATCAATCGTAATTTCATCCGCTGGAATAGCCGCCATTTGGTGAAAAACCTTATCACCATCGCCGGGCACAGACACTCCAACGGCTACTAACGATGCACCCATACAGCCGCTGCCAAATGGCCAACGCCCATTTACAATAATTCCGCCGTCAACTTTTTTAGCGGGCTGGATAGGGAATGTGGTGCCAGCAAATACCAAATTTGGCTCGGCCTTAAATATTTTTTTCAATGATGCTTCTGGCAAGGAACACAAATATTTTGTTGAAAATGCGAAACTTGCAACCCAACCTGTTGAACCGTCTGCGATTGAAAGACGCTCAATCAACTTCATGAAGCTTGTTGGGGATATAGGGTCACCCCCAAGAACACGAGGCACAAAAGCTCCATAAAGCCCAATTTGTTGCAGCTTTGTGATTATATCTTGAGAGATATGGCGTTGTTCTTGAAATTCCGCGCGACGCTCAACTATTTCGCCAAGTAACTTTGAAAACGCTTGTTCATCAATTGGAGAGGAAACATGGGCGTTTTTGATTTTATGCTTTGGGCTGGATACGGACACTTTGACACCTCAGTAATGCGTGATTATTCACACAATTACATGAATAATCACGCAACACAAGTGTCTTTTGGTGCGCACAGCACCATACCATCATATTATTTCACGGCGTCTGGTCGAGGTTTGAAACAACTTTTGACAAAGTGTCGATTAATTTGAGCGTACTCTTCTGGTCGATTCCCTTGAATGCCCGATAAATAATCGAGTTAGCGTGAGTCCAGGCGGCTTCTCTTGCGGCCTCACCTTTTTTTGTTAAATAAGCCTCGGTTACACGGGCGTCGTTCTCGCGTTGCCGCACTTTGACAAGGCCTTCTTCTTTCATGCGGATCACTATCCGCGTCATTGTAGAGAGCTTGGTCACGCTCTCAGTTGCCAGATAACTCACACTGCGTGCTTGCCCGCCTTCAAGTAACATTAGAACACGCCAACGCGGGTTATCCAGACCACTTTTCTTCAGTTCTTTTTCAATGGACTTTAAATAGTGACCGTTGGCCTTGGCAATCCAATAGAACGGCCACTTATCCAGTTCAAAGTCTGCTGCACTATGATCTGTTTTCAATATTTTGACTTTCGTAAAGTTTTCAAACTCTCTCGCGAAAGAGGGTTCAGCGGTGAAAATATTGTTTCACAGCCGCTCCGTGAATTCAATTGCCGCAATTAAACAATCAAGATTTGATAAAATGGTCAACCGTTTGAAAGAAAGCAAATGACCTGTGGGTTTTGGTTTTGACTAGCTTTAGTCCATGAACTTCTCACCGTCTATATGTTGGAATATTTTCCAAAATATCCGGAGATGAACATTGCTTGTTTAGTGTCTTGAAATTAACCGGGCTCAGTAGTCATTAGCTTGCCAGACCACATCCCGTCATGATGAATTTCTGCGATGGACTCACGAATGATTTCCATAACGACAAGGCTGGCTTGTGTCAGCGGTTTATGAGCTGGATAAACCATACTGATGGTATGATAGATTTTGGGATTAACAATTTTTTGAGCATTAAGTTTTTTCTGCTTGATGCGGTCGTTTATGGCTGACCACGGCAAAATTGAACACCCAAAGCCCGCTTCGATGAGTTGAAGTGTAGGATGCAATGCGCCGCTGACTTGAGCTGACTTAATTGCAAAGCCATGTTCATTAGCTTGTTTAGAAAACTCACCTCCTACCCCATGATGATCCTGCGGCATTATAAGCAAAGTATTTGCAAGCTCACTAAATTCAACAAGCTTTGAGTCAATTTTTTTACCATAGGGAGTGACAAGAAAGAGGTCTTCCTGAATCAAGTTTTCGATATGAATGCTGTCATCGGGTTTTGCGAGATGGCTGACAACCAAATCATACCAGCCAGCTTCAAACCCTTGCTTAATATTAGCGGCCAAGCCTTCTTCAATATTCAATGTAATACCAGGAAAACCAGCCTTTAGCTTCGTGTAAACAGGAACTGTTAGCGCGTGAAGTGCACTTGCTGTCATCGCGATAGATACGAGCCCTTTCGGGTTTTCTCCAATCGTCGATATGCTTTCTTTAGCCCGATTGAATTGATTTAAAATACCGTAAGCATATTTTAAAAAGACACGGCCATGCTCGGTCAACTCCATACCCTTACGGCTTCTCACAAACATGATTGCGCCGATGTCCTCCTCCAAACGTTTTATACTCTGACTCAGAGCTGGCTGCACGATGTTCAATCTATGTGCCGCCTTGGATAAACTGCCAAGTTCGGCGACATGAACAAAATGTTGAATGCGTCGGAAGTCCATAAATTTCTCTTCATTTGATCATAATATCAAATTTTGTGATACATAACATCAAACTATAATATTTTACGATATAGTCAATCATCCTTATGGTTCAGAAAATTCATTGACCAAATTTGCAGGGCAAACGGATGAGCAAGAAAATGACTCCGCAGGAAAAAGCGGCCGCCAAGAAATATGATCCAGGCAGAGATTGGAGTGCCTTTCCAGATTATGAGGCCGCAAAAAAAGGGCTTCGGAATTATTGGTATCCGGTTCTTTGGGCACGCGACCTAAAGAGTAAAAAGCCTAAAGCCATCAAACTTTGTGGCGAAAAAATCATCTTACAACGAGATGCTGAAGGGCTGCCCCGGGCATTGCATGATCGCTGTCCGCATCGCGGTGTGCGTTTATCTCAGGGTAAACAATGGTGGCCCAATACAGTTTCTTGTCCTTATCATGGATGGACTTTTGATCTGAAGTCCGGCGAACTTGTCGCCGTTATCACAGACGGGCCGGATAGTCGTATGTGCGGAAAGGCCTCCGTTAAAACCTATCCCACAGAAGAACGTATTGGGCTTATATGGGTCTATGTTGGCGATGGTGAACCTCATCCTTTAAAAGAACAGCTTCCGGAAGAACTCGTTAATCCACCTAAATATGCAGTGGGGGGACGCATCCAAGACCGAGGCGGGGATTGGCGTCTTTATGCAGAGAACGGCTTTGATGAAGGGCACGCCAAATATCTACATCGCACCTCAATTTGGCGCATCATGAAAGTCATGCCGACGTGGAATAAAATCCATATCGAAAAACAGGGCCGCTGGCTCTACCGGGTCGAAGAAGAGCGTCACTGGGATGCTGATTTTCCGGGTCTTGGGCGATGGAGTAATGAGCGCTGGTGGAAAATCAAACCAAAAAAGCGTCAGGGTAAGTTCCTGGGTAATACAGGCGGGGGTAAAACCAACCCCTATATCAAGTCACGCGATCTGCCAGGGTTTGCCTCGTTATCTTTGCCTGGTGTTCTGAGAATCGCTTACCCGCAATTTATTCATTATGAATTCTACGTCCCTATTGATGTCGATGAGACCAAATACGTCGGCGTAATGGTCCAGTTCAAGACTGGCATCAGGAAGTGGCTCTATTATCTTCAGTATCTCCTTCAAATTCGCTGGATGTTCCACGGCAATTTCTCGGGACAGGATCACTGGATGGTGGAAGAGACGAATGCGCCACCAGAACGACTCTATCGTCCTGACATTTCATTGCTTGAATGGAGAAAGCTTTTCTCCGGCCCGCACCCCATTCAAGGCAAGACAGAAGAAGAGACAGAATAATGGCCCAGAAAGTCGTAAGCCTCAATCCCGGCCCAGCCCCCAAAGGTCGCATGGTTAAAGCGGGCAAGGACGAATATTATACAATCGAAAAAGGTACAGGGGACCGGGTCGTGTTCCTGCTGCATGGTGGCGGGCCGGGTTGTACGGCATGGTCAGATTTTGCTGTGGTTTCCGACATGTTCGCTGAACATTACCGGGTTATCATGCCCGACCTTCTCCAATACGGGAAATCCTCCAAGCATATTATCACAGGCCCTATGTGGGATTATCACAGCGAGTCTATTACAAGACTTATGGATAGTCTCGGAGTTGATAAAGCGGATTTCGTGTGTAATTCCTGGGGCGGTACAATCGCTCTACGATTGGCTTCTCGCTTTCCAAATAGAGTCCGTTCATTGACGATTACTGGCTCTATGCCAGTTTTTTATGGGCCTCTATGCCCCTTGCCTGAAGGTGGTCGTCGTGGTCGTAATGCGCGTGATGTCTATTACGGCGGTGAAGAAGGCCCAACTCTCGAGAAAATGCGTCAGCTAATCGCGCGTTTGGAATGGTATGACGAGAGCAAAATCCCCGAAGAAACGGTCAAAATACGTTTTGAGCAAAGCCTCAATAAAGAGGAAATGGCTCTGGCAGCAAATGCGGATAGCCCCCGTGGTGATTGGCAGGACATGAAGGATGTTTTAGGTGATGTTGCATGTCCAACTTTGTTTTGCTGGGGCCTGCAGGATGATTTTCTGACGCCGGATTATCCCTTGATGCTTTCAACAATGGTTCAGCGTGGCCAGCTTCATATTTTGGACGCCTCCTCCCACCATTTACAAGAAGAACGTCCTGAGCACTATTTCCATATTGTGCATGGTTTCCTTCAGCAACCAATGGATTAGGAGAACTTCATGAATCCCTTTCAAATGATAAAAAACCTCTTTGTTGATTTCCTCCTGAAAGTTTCGGGCACTTGGGTCGGCGCACCCAAGGACAAACCTTGGGATGCAAATTAGACCGAATGTTTTCAGTTGCGCATATTAATGATGTTATATCCGATGACAGCCTGGCAGATATTCTGTCGGGGCTTGTCGGTATTCCATCACCAACAGGCGAGGAGGCTCCGCTTGCAGCGCATATTGTGCAACGTCTGGACGGTTTTGGAATTGCCTCTGAAACACAACCGATTGATGAACGCCAAGCGAATGCCGTTGGTAAAATAGCCGGTACTGGCAGCGGTAAAACGCTCTTACTATACGCACCTATTGATACCGTTACGAGCAATTGCCCTGAGGAAGATGTGCCTTGGGCCGCGAGCGAGTTTCGCGATGATTTGCAAGCGAAAGCACATGTAACTGACGGGTGCGTTATCGGTCTTGGTGCGCATAATCCCAAAGGTCATGCGGCCTGCATCATCGAGGCTGGCCGCGTTTTAAAAAAAATGGATGTCAAGCTGGACGGTGACATTCATTTTGGCTTCGGCGCGGGTGGGATGCCAACGCATGGCCGTGCTGGCTTTCGCCGTGATAGTGGCCACGGAACAGGCTGTGCCCATATGATCAAGCATTTACCCAAGATTGACGGCGCGATCGTCGCCAAATCCGGCACGTCTGTCACATGGGAAGAAGCCGGCTTTATATGGTTGGAAGTTACAGTTTCCGGCAAACATAATTATGTCGGTGCAAGACATCTCATGCCTTATGATAATGCCATTGCCAATGCCAGCCGTCTCATACTTGCACTGGAAGACTGGTTTGAAACTTATGCTAAAAATAACGCCTCTGAATTCACCCGCCCTCAAGGTCATATTGCTTTTATGGAATCAGGTTGGAAGCGGATGCCTGCTTTTACGCCCGAGGCCGCCCGTTTTATTATCGATTTACGCTTTGGCCCTAACTTAAGCGCAGATAAAGCCGAAAGCCAATTTTCAAAAGCCTTTGAGCAGTTTTGTTCTGATCTTAACATCCATGCGAAATATGAACGCATACAGACCATTAATGCATCACGTACGGCAGCAACAGACACCATCATCCAAACAACTGTCAAAGCATGGGAAGATTTACAAGGCAAACCCCACCAAAATTTCACCCTCATGTCAGGCTCAACAGATGCCAATATTTTGCGCGGGCACGGTATCCCTACGGCCCGTATAGGTCTTGCTAAATCAGGCTTGCCGAATATGGATTTTGCATTGGGCATGAACAGTGTTTTCATCGCAGAACTGCGTCTCCTGACCGCGCTTTTGCTGATGAGCGCCGCGCATTATTGTTCAGGAGAGTCTCATGGCTAAAATTACTCACGGCATTGGCGCGTCTCATACAACTTTGATGAACACGCAATGGGCCAAAGTCGATCATTTACCCGAAGCCCACAATTTCAAAAATGCCCTGCAGGAAGCCAGCGATGCTATGCATGCGGCCAAACCTGATCTTGCTATTGTTGTCGGCTCAAATCACTTTCGCGGACATTGGCTTGATTTAATGCCCAGCTTTGCCATCGGCGTGGATGAAATCATGTCTAGCGGTGAGCACGGCACACCAAAAGGGCCACAGAAATCAAGCCCTGTGCATGCGCTCGCCATTGCCGACAGCCTATTGGCTCAAGGCTTTGATATGGCCTTCTCGACACGCTTTGCCATTGACCACGGCATTAGCCACGCCATTCAATACCTGACCCTTGTAAAGCAAATCCCGGTTGTCCCAATAATGGTCAATAGCTTCGCCCCACCCCTGCCAGGTCTGGCGCGGTGCCTTGATCTTGGCAGAGCTATTCGCAAAGCTGTAGAGGGTTTGCCCAACGATTTGAATATCGCAATTATTGGCAGCGGTGGCTTGTCCCACCAACTGCCCTTTCCCGATTGGCGAGAACCCAAAAGTGATAATGACGGCTTCTTGGTGGATAGCTGGAAAAACGGACGCGGTGATTGGGAACGTTACGAGAAGCGCCGCCGAGCTATCATTGTCAATGCCCCGCCACAGCTTAATGAAAAGTTTGATCGTGATTTTCTTGAAGCCATCGGACAAGGCAAAACCCTGAAATGGGCTGCCAGTATCAATGAGAACAGCTTGACCGAAACAGCGGGCAATGGCGCAAATGAATTGCGAAACTGGCTCATCATGCACGCCGCCTTGGACTTTGTCCCTGGGGAAACCCTTTCTTATTCCCCGATGCCAGATTGGCTGACCGGGATGGGTGTCTTTATTTGCGAATCCTAATAACTGGAGAAAAACTATGACTATTTGGACTGACTTACTAGGTCTCGAATTTGAAGTACGGCACGTTGATGCCAAGGGCACTCAAACACGGGCCTTGATCGCCGGTGAAGGCCAAGACGTCATTATGATGCACGGCACAAGCGGTCACATGGAAGCCTTTACACGTAATATTCGCTCTCATGTTGAAGCTGGCTTTAGATGTCATTCCATTGATGCTCTCGGGCACGGTTTTACCGACAAGCCGGACTATAATTTTGAAATCCCAAGATATGTCGAGCATGTCATTAATTACATGGATGCCATGGGTATTGAAAAGGCTCACCTTGCAGGTGAATCCCTGGGCGGTTGGACGGCAGCGGTTCTGACACTGAACCATCCAGAACGTGTCCGCTCTTTGCAACTCATCGCTGCTGGGGGGACCAAGGCCAATCCTGTCATTATGGAGCGCATCATCAAATCAACAACTGCGGCCGTTATGGAAGATGATATTGATCTCACTCGCAAGCGTCTCCAGCTTTTGATGCATGATCCAAAGGACGCGACGGAAGAACTCGTTGAAACGCGCTATGCTATTTATCACCAACCAGAATTCCAGAAGAATTTGCACAATCTGCTTTGCTTGCAAAATATGGACATCCGGCAACGCAATATGATGCGCTCGGACCAACTCAATAAAATTACAGCACCAACGCTTGTTGTCTGGGGCCGCAACAACCCGTTCGGCGAAGTCCCTGAAGCAAACAAGATGCAAGAGGATATTCCGGGTGCGCGTTTAGAGCTCTTTGATGAATGTGGACACTGGCCACAACATGAGCGTCCAGAGCTTTATAACCCGCTCGCAATTGCATTTCTAAAAGAGCATAGCGGCGAATAAAATGAAGTCATCAGACATTATTAAAGCTGCGGCCCAAGCGCTGTATACAGCGCTAAAAAGCGGCAAACCTATTGCCCCTCTAACGGACACATATGAGGGATTATCGATTGATGATGCCTATGCCATCTCGCTAGCCTTACGCGACATGCGCTTGGCTGATGGCGAGACAGACATTGGCAAAAAAATTGGCGTAACATCTGAGCCCGTCATGAACATGCTTGGCGTTAATCAGCCAGATTTTGGCTTTCTAACAAATGTCATGTGGACCAAAGATAATGTGGTGGACACCTCAAAGATGATCTTACCGCGCGCAGAAGCCGAAATTGCTTTCAAACTGAAAGCTGATCTCAAGGGGTCAAGTGTAACGGAAGCAGATGTCCTCGCGGCAACAGAATCTGTTGCAGCTTGTTTTGAGGTTGTGGATTCGCGCATCAAAGACTGGAAGATCAAAATTCAGGATACAGTCGCCGATAATGCATCATGTGGAACCATGGCCATTGGCCCGAATTGGGTTGATCCGAAGGACGTGAATTTTCTTTGCTGTAAGGCTGTTGTGACAAAGAATGGCAACCCTCTCTCTGAAGGCGTAGGGGCAGCAACCCTGGGCTCGCCGCTCAAGGCTGTTGCCTGGCTTGCCAATACTCTGGGTGAACGCGGCATTCCATTCAAAGCGGGAGAAATCATTCTTTCAGGATCGTTAGTTGCCTTAGAGCCTATTGTCGCGGGGGATCACATGCATGTCTCAATCGAAGGCATCGGAGACTGCGAGATGTCATTCAAATGACCAAAAAAATCAAAGTTGCAATCCTTGGGTCCGGAAACATTGGCACCGACCTAATGATCAAAGTTATGCACCATTCTAATGTGTTAGAGATGGGAGCTCTTGTCGGCATTGACCCCAAAAGTGACGGATTGATGCGAGCTCAACGCCTGAAGGTTGCAACTTCGCACGAAGGTCTCGGTGGTCTAACCAATATGGATATATGGAATGAAATCGACATCGTTTTTGATGCGACTTCAGCAGGGGCGCATAAACATCATCATGCTATTTGTATCCGAGACAACAAACAAATGATTGATCTCACACCTGCCGCGATTGGTCCTTATTGCATCCCAGTTGTGAATATGGATGAGCATTTGAATGAGCCTAATGTGAATATGGTCACATGTGGCGGCCAGGCGACCATTCCAATTGTCCATGCGGTTCGCCGTGTATCAGACTCTGTCCCTTATGCAGAGATCATTGCATCTATTAGCTCAAAATCTGCAGGTCCGGGTACACGTGCCAACATCGACGAGTTTACGGAAACTACCTCCAAGGGCATTGAAACCGTTGGCGGAGCAGATAAGGGCAAAGCGATCATCATTATGAACCCGGCGGAACCGCCGCTGCTTATGCGTGATACCGTCTATGCCTTTTCTGTTGGTGGCAAGGAAGCCGAGATAGAGACATCTGTGAAAGAGATGGTTGAAGACATTAGAGAATATGTGCCTGGGTACCGTCTGAAACAAGATGTGCAGTTTGAACGCTTTGGATCAAATAATCCGCTACGCATACCAGGCATGGAGCCCATTGAAGGCGTAAAAGTCTCTGTCTTTCTCGAAGTCGAAGGCGCGGCGCATTACCTGCCTGCCTATGCGGGAAATCTCGATATTATGACGTCTGCCAGCGTAGCTACAGCCGAAAAAATAGCTGCGTTAAAATATGGAGCCGCAGCATGACCGGCAAAGTAACGGACCCGAAAGAGGACACAATCTATATACAAGATGTGACTCTGCGTGACGGGATGCATGCCATCCGTCACCAATATACAACACAGCAAGTCGCGGATATCGCCAAAGCCTTAGACGAGGCTGGTGTGGACGCCATTGAAGTGGCTCACGGCGACGGCATCCAGGGAAGCTCCTTTAATTATGGGTTTGGCCGGCACACAGATTGGGAATGGATTGAAGCGGCGGCGAGCAGTGTCAAAAACGCCACAATCGCCACGCTCTGCCTGCCCGGCATTGCAACAGAACATGATCTTCGCCAAGCTAACAAGCTCGGTGCAACATCCGTACGTATTGCCACCCATTGCACTGAAGCCGACATTTCACGGCAACATATAGGCATCGCCCGTGATCTCGGTATGGACACTATCGGTTTTTTAATGATGAGCCATATGATCGAGCCCGAAGCGCTTGCTGAACAGGCTTTGCTTATGGAATCTTACGGGGCGACCTGTATCTATGTCACCGATTCTGGCGGAGCCATGAATATGGATGATTACGCAGCACGTTTGCAGGCCTATGACCGTGTCTTGAAGACTGAAACAGAACGAGGCGTTCATGCACACCACAACCTTTCACTAGGGGTGGCGAATTCCATCACGGCTGTGCAAAACGGTGCACGCCGCGTAGATGCCTCTCTCGCTGCTATGGGCGCTGGCGCAGGGAACGCACCACTTGAAGTCTTTATCGCAGCGATTGATAAAATGGGGTGGAAACATGGGTGTGACGCATTCAAATTGATGGACGCTGCGGAGGACTTGGTGAGACCGCTTCAGGACAGGCCTGTTCGTGTTGACCGGGAAACTCTGTCCCTCGGTTACGCTGGGGTCTATTCGAGCTTCCTGCGACACGCTGAGAAGGCTGCTCAGGATTACGGGATGGACACCCGTGAAATCCTTGTCGAACTTGGTCGTCGCCGCATGGTCGGGGGGCAAGAAGATATGATCGTCGATGTCGCCTTAGATCTAAAGAAAAGTCAGCAATAGCCGTGTCCAATGAGTCCGTTTTGATTATTGGAGCCGGGCAAGCAGGCGTCCAAACAGCAGCTTCACTCCGCCTTGGTGGGTTTAAAGGCAATATTACGATTTTGGGTGATGAACCCGTGCTACCCTATCAAAGACCCCCCTTGTCCAAAGCCTACCTCAAAGGTGAAATGGACGGCGAGCGCCTTTATCTAAAACCCGCCGAGTGGTATGTGGCCCAGAATGTTAACGTCCAAACAGGCAAACGGGTCACCTCCGTCCACCCCGAGAAAAATATAGCCATCACCGCCGATGGCGAAAAACTTAATTTTGATTACCTTGTCTTTGCAACAGGTTCTCGAAATCGACCTTTACCGATCAAGGGTGCAGGGCTCCAGAATGTTTTTGGGTTAAGAACCCTAAGAAATGTCGATCAACTCCGGCCGCATGTCGGAACTGACAAGAACCTTGTTATCATTGGTGCAGGGTATATCGGTCTTGAAACGGCGGCAGTGGCGCGCGCCCTTGGCGCAAAAGTGACTGTTCTGGAACTCGCTGATCGTGTCTTAGAACGTGTCACGAGCCCGATCATCAGTACCTTTTATGACGGCCTGCACCGAAGCCACGGCGTAGATATTAAGACATCGACAAACACGGCAAAAATCAATGGCAAAAACGGAGTGGTTGACAGTTTGACCTTATCGTCTGGTCTAACTCTGCCATGCGATGCTCTTCTTGTCGGTATCGGTATTGTACCGAACATCGAGTTAGCTGCCGATGCCGGCATTGCCTGTGACGACGGCATACTGGTTGACGAGCGATCCCGCACCAATATTGCACACGTATTTGCGGCCGGTGATTGTGCAAAACGTACAATTCTGCCTTATGGACATATAGGTCGCCTGGAAAGTGTGCACAACGCCATTGAACAGGGTAAACAAGTGGCTGCTGCTATATTAGGCAAGCCCTTGCCTAAGCTTGACTGTCCCTGGTTCTGGTCCGACCAATATGATGTGAAGCTTCAGATAGCGGGTGTCTCTACCGGGTATGAAGAACAGATCGTTAGAGGTTCAATTAAAGACAACAAGTTTGCCGTGTTTTATTTCAAGGATAAGAAACTCATAGCGGCAGACGCGATTAATAGCGCCCCAGAATTTATGATCGCGAAACGCTTGATCTTGGATGGTACAGAAATTCCGCCGCAACTTCTTGGAAATAACCAGTGCTCTCTCAAAGAGATTGTTGCCCACTATTAATTGCAAAGGTCAGATTATGCCAAAAATTCACTTCACCGCACATGACGGTACTGAGCAAACAGTAGAAGCAAAAGCCGGGATGAGTTTAATGGAAGCTGCCGTGCAAAATTCTGTTGTTGGCATTGATGCTGACTGCGGCGGCTCTTGTGCTTGCGCGACATGCCATGTCTATATTGACCCGGCATTCCTACCCCTAACGGGGACGCCGGACGATATGGAAACATCCATGTTGGAATTTGCCGAAGATGTTAAAGAGACGTCCCGTTTATCATGCCAAATAATTGTCTCTGATGTTTTGGAAGGAATGTTAGTCAATACTCCAGAATCTCAATAATTCTGATAGGATGGCTCTTGCTAACCTCTCTCGCTACAGAAGTGTCAATTACTCAAATTTTTCCGCCAATTTCGAGGACTAAGCCCGTAAGCTGATTTAAATAATCGGCAAAAATGTGAATAGTCAGAAAATCCCCAACGATACGCGACTTGATTCAGAGGTTCCGCAATATTGGTTTTTCTTTCAATTTCCATTCTGGCAGACTCTAACCGTTGCATGCGCACCCAACCCGCAACGGTATTGCCCTCACGCGAAAACAAATCACTCAAATACCGTGGAGAGATGTCACAAGCTTTCGCGACCATGTTGGGCGAAAGCGCACTTTCCTTCAAATTTTGCATTATGAAGTGTTTTGATCGCTGAATATGCATAAGCTGAACTTCGCTTATTTCCGGCATCGCGCCTTCTGCTGTCGCGTCCAGAGCCAAAGACAGGAGGTCAACAACTGTCGTGAATACTTTGGGGCTCATTGTCGCCGGAAGAGCATTCCCTACTTTTAACAACGTATCAAGGTTTGCTTGAACAAGCTGGGCAAGCGGACTTTCTCCAGCAACTTTAATAGGCGGTGATCCCATTAACCATCGACAACGTTCCAAAAATACGGGCTTGGGTACCTGTAAAACTGTTTGTTCAAATGAATTGTCAAACTTGAATTCATACGGACGATCACTGTCGATAAATGTAATCGCGCCTTCATCAAGTTTTATGTTTTGCGAATCTTGCCTGACGATTCCTGACCCGGTTTTTTGACAAATAAATATTAAAGACGACGTTTCACTACTTTTGATTAAACGACGACTACGCCTCACAATATGAGAGTCCGCAGATACAGTTGATACGCCAAATCCGCCGGAATGAACTAATTGTATTTGCCCGGAAAAATCTTCATTTTCTGCACATTCAATTTCCAATGGCAGAAAAGCATCTGATGTAGCTTCCTGCCAATAAACGGAACGTTTATGTGCTGGAACAGCATCAGTGATATAGGCCTTCAATCCTCCTGTTTCCGGGCGTTCGTTCATATGTTTAATTCACCTTATTACGTGAATACTCAACATTTAGTGCCGTGATTGTCAAGTTTCACACATGTCTATGTCTTTATAGTGCGTCCACATAATGCATCCGCGATTCACAAAAGGTTGGTGCAAAGAATCTGACCTTTAACTCTTTAGCGCCTCGACATACCGTCAATATACCAAAAGGGATATTCTCATGGTCTCTCTAAAACATATATCACCAGCATTGATTGCTTTAGCGGCTTCACCTGGCTACTCAAATCCAGTCTTTGCTCAAGCAACTGAAGCATCAATCGAGTACCTTGACGAAATCGTTGTTACAGCACGTAAGCGCGCGGAGAACGTTCAAGATACGCCGATATCTATTACTGCCCTCAGCGCAAATGCGTTAGAGCAACGTAATATTGCCAATGTTGGGCAAATCGCAGATGTCACGCCTAATTTGACCATCAATACATCAGCCGCCTTCTCTGGTAGTTCATCTACGCCAGCCATCTTTATTCGAGGCGTTGGTCAAGTTGACTTCACGCTTAATACGGACCCGGGCGTCGGTCTTTATGTTGACGGCGTTTATATCTCACGTTCTGTGGGCGGATTGATTGACCTTGTAGATGTTGAGCGCGTGGAAGTCCTGCGCGGTCCGCAAGGTACGCTCTTCGGGCGAAATACTATCGGAGGCGCTGTTAGCGTTACAACCAAAGCCCCGACAGATGAGTTTGGGGGCCGGATCAAAATGACAACTGGCGCTGACAACCGCATTCAGGTTGGGGGGCTTGTAAATGTACCGCTCGGTGAGGGCCTTAACTCACGTTTGGCTGTTAATTATCATAATCGAGATGGGTATGTTAAAAGGCCTGACGGCACAGAACTTGGCGATGATAATTCGTTTTCAGCTCGTGCAACAGTTGCTTATGATAATTCAGATACTTTCCGTTTTTCAATTTCAGGAGATTATACAACTGAGCGCGAGGAATCTGCACCGTTTGTCTTAACAACTTTGGACCCTCTCGGAGGTCCTATGGGCTTTTCAGGATTTCATAATGCTGTCGTAGCGCCCATGATTGATCCAAGCTTGGCCTTTCCTTTTGGGCCAATGGGGCCTCCAAGTGCTTGTTTTATAAATGTTAACAATCCGGCTTGTTTTAATGAAGCTTCTGTGAGCGTTGGTGTGCCGGGTGTAAATCAGGGTACATTTGAGTCCGCATCAGATATTGACGTATTCGGCATATCCGCAACAGCTGAATATGATTTGAATGATACCGTTACGGTAAAATCTATCACAGCTTATCGCGACCTTGAGAGTTTTTCGACAAATGATGGCGATGGTTCAGCGGTGGCGATTAACGCAACTAGTGATACGTTCACCTACAATCAGTTTAGCCAAGAACTACAATTACTTGGGAGCAGCTTCGACGGTAAAGTTGAGTGGATCTTAGGCGGGTATTATTTCACAGAAGATGGCAACAATGCTAATGATGTGAAATTCTCTGTTATTGAAATTCTGAGCGGCGGGCAGGTTGAAAATCAATCCATCGCCGCGTTCGGTCAAGCGACATGGTCAATTACAGATCGTTTCGATTTGACAGCGGGTTTACGGTGGACGGAAGATTCCCGCGACTTTACGCCGAACCAGATTGTCGTTAGAAATATTGCCACGCCATTCCCCACTGGGACACCGACCTTGCCCAATGTGACGGCTTCAATAAAGTCGGATGATTTTACACCTCTGGTCAATGTGAAATATAAGTTGACGGATAGTATTTCGGCTTACGCGACTTATTCTCAGGGCTTTAAATCGGGTGGCTTTACACAGCGTGTCTTCCCGCCGCTTATCCCAGCACCCGGTCAAAACCCTGCTGACGTTATTCCATCATTTGATCCTGAAACGGTCGAAACTTATGAATTAGGTTTCAAGTCTCAACTTTTTGACAATCGTGTACGCTTGAATGCCTCTGCATTTACGACGGACTATCAAGACACACAGATCAATGTTCAGGTTGGTATTGCGCCAACAACCCAAAATGCAGCTGCGGCGACAATTAAAGGGTTTGAAGTCGAATTTGAAGCTGCCCTATCAGAGGCCTTCCGCCTGAATTTTGGTGCAGGGTATCTTGACGCGAAATATGATGCACTTGATGCAACCGTTGACCCTCGTATTACGCTAAACAATAGCTTACCTGGGGTTTCTAAATGGACAACAAGTGCGGGTGCTAGTTACAGACATGATATGGGTAATAATGGCAGCCTCACTGCGCGTGCGGATGTTAGTTACCGTAGTGAATTCTTCTTTGATGCAAACAATGAGGTTGGAGAAGATGGGTATACTATACTCAATCTTGGCCTAACATGGGATAGTGCCAATGGAGATTGGGCTGCGAGTGTCTTTGGCACCAATGTAACAGACGAAGTCTATGGCCTAGCAGGCGCATCAATTCTAGAACCCGGAGGGTTTAACCAAACCCTCTTCGCTCGAGGCGCTGAATGGGGGGCTAGCATTACTCGTAACTTCTAACGTTACTTGTCAAAGCCGGCTCACGTTTGTGAGCCGGTATCCCACAATTTTATACCTCAGTAGAAGAGCCGAAAATGACACCCCAGAAAACCTTAAAAGTAGCAGCAGTACAAGCGGCGCCTATTTTCTTTGATTTACAGGCCTGCCTGAAGAAAGCTGCCAAGTTAACAGAGGAAGCAAAGGGTTCCAGTTGCGACTTAATTGCTTTTGGGGAAGCTTGGTTCCCGGGTTATCCCTTTCAAATTTGGCTCGGTGCACCCGCATGGAGTATGCAATACACCGTTCCTTATTTTGAAAATTCAATCGAAGTTGGGTCCCCTGAATTTGATGAACTTTGCTCTATTGCTCGTAAGAATAAGATAATGATTTCAGCGGGCTTATCCGAGAAGGATGGAGGAAGCCTTTATCTCAGTCAGGTATTAATTGATGATAATGGTGAAGTCATTTCTCTACGGCGTAAACTCAAACCAACACATGTTGAACGTTCAATTTACGGCGAGGGTTATGGTGAAGATCTGGTTGTTAGCGAAACAGATATTGGTCGCATCGGCCAGCTCTGTTGCTGGGAGCATGTTCAGCCATTAAGTAAATATGCCCTTTACAGCCAGAACGAACAAATCCACATCGCGGCTTGGCCAGCATTTGTAGTCTACCGCGAAAACGCTTATGCTTTGGGGATCGAGGTCAATATGGCCGCGTCTCGCACGTATGCAGTTGAAGGCCAAACCTTTGTGGTCGCGGCGTCGAGCGTATTCTCACAACAAGCAATGGAGTATTTCAAGGTGGGTACAGAAGCGCCTCCACTTGTACAGCTAGGCGGTGGTTCGTCCATGATTTTTGGTCCTGATGGACGCGAATTGGCTGAGTATATTCCTGAAACCGAAGAAGGGCTTGTAATCGCAGAGTTGGATTTTAACTCAATCACAATGGCAAAGGCCGTCGCAGACCCTGCAGGTCATTACAGCAAGCCCGAATCCACGCAATTATTACTTAACAAGACCCCCATGCGCGCTGTCGTAACAGAAGAAGAAAACCTGAACGAAGACATGATATCCGAAACATTTGAGGCACAAGAATGAGTACCATAGGACCGCGTCGCTCCGTTCCCCCTGTGAATATGCCGGACGGGTTCGAGCCACCTTACGATGCATTTGAACCGCGCTTTAAAACGTTAAATGATGTCGTTCTGGTAATTTTTGGCATTGAGATCAGAAACGGTAATGCTAATGCGCTCAAGAATAAACTCATCGCAGAACTTAATCAAGAGGGCGGTCCGTCTATTCTCGAACATGCTAAAATTGTTAAAAATTTTGGACCCAACGGACTCGTTTGGTTTGCTTATTGGAAAACGCAAGACGGATATGAAGACTGGCTTCGGAGTTCAAACATTGATGCTTTGTTCGAAGACCTTGCGTTACTTCAGGGTGATATTGGCCTTTGGAGAGAATATTGCCGTATCTCACTGGATCATAATGAAACTTCTTTTTCACGTAAAGACGATCTCACAGGTCTAACAAATTTTTGCGATTCATTGGAGGTAACCCCCACCCACGCTTATTGGGGCAGTATGCGCGACCGGATAGTGGCGGCGGCAGAAGACGATCTCAGTGCGCAAAGCCGAAGAAAGACGCTTTCCCCCGAGGCAACACTCGGGAAGCACATCAAGGTGCAGGGTCCAAAAAATGCTTGTTTGATCAAGACCACTCAGGATTTTTCATTAATTAATGAGGCGCAGCAAGCAATATACACGACGAACGTGGAACCTGCTCTCCATGCTGGTTTGAATTTTCTCAGAGACAATGCCGAAACAACCGGGTGCATCGGCATGCGTTTTGTTGAAGAAAAAACCGCTTCAGGTGAACCTGGTTATCGTACTGTTGGCATTGGTTATTTCACCTCTTTGGGGCATCTTGAGAAATGGACACACAATTCAGAAACCCACAATGCAATAATGGCTCAATTTATGGGTATGGTGGAACAATTCCAGGGAGATGCTGGCCTCAATCTCTGGCATGAGGTCACGGTATTTCCATCAGGTTGGCTAACCGGTGAATACGTCAATTGCTCTCCAGATGGGACGCTCATGCAGAGTGCTTTATTTTAGCATAATGTATGGGGTTAACAGGCATCATTTCAACTAATAATGTCCACTGGTGCTGCGCGAACAACGCAAAAGATATGGCTGGGTCAAGCTCCTTAAAGAGACTGGTGGTGCAGGATTGGTGTGCAGACGGCGTGGCATTTCCAGGCCAACATTACACAAGTAGCGGAAGCGCTATCAACAGTCAGGCCTGAATGGTCCAGTCCCCAAAGCAGGCGTCTCAATCTCTACAAATTAATACTTGGGACCAACACCTCACTAAGATATATATGTCGCAATAATACACTAGGTTATTGTGTTGGTCCCGTAGCTCAGTCGGATAGAGCACCAGATTCCTAATCTGGGGGCCGGTGGTTCGAATCCACCCGGGATCACCAAACACAAGCCCGTCAATGGCGCGCTACTGTGTGCCCGCAGAAGTGTGCAGGTACTTTCCAAGATACTCTTGGCCAAGTTTATCCGGCATTCATTACATCGACAGTTTCTTTGCCCTCACCGCCAAAGCGCGTGGCTAAAAACCCGATGATTAATCCGGCAATAGCGCCGTCCAGCACCACCCAGAATGGGGAAACAAACAGGCCGCCTTCCCCGAAAATCGAAACCATAATTTTTGCAAATGTATCATAGGCAAACAGAGTTAAAACAAAGTTCATCCAGCCTGCGATTACAGGTGCCCGGAACCACCAGGGCATCGGCAGTTTCAAAATCGGATGCCAGGTTATCACGCCAAACATCCCCACAACCGCCCCGACGGTAACATACCATAACAAAATCCCCCAAAGCAGCATGTTGCTGGCCTCGGGCATGAAATAGGGCAGTATGAAAAAACCAATCAGCCCAAAAATTAAACCACAGCTTTTTCCAATGGCGATACGGGTTAAAAGTGAAGGATTACTGAACATTTGGCTCTCCTGTTGAGGTTGAGGCACACCGTTCTGGCGAAATGAAGTCAGTTGTTATTATGGTGTTTTGATTTCGGCAATTCGCCATATCTTATTGTTTCAACTCGGCTTCCCTGTAAAAGACCAGAGCTTCTTTTAAGGGGCTTTATTATATGCGGGCTTTGCACCTGCCAACCATAGCATCGCGGATAGTCTGTGCCTTGATCCGGATCAAGGCAGGGTTGATCACTGATAAAAATAGAACGCACAGCACAATGGGAAAACTATTTGATTTCTTCAGGGCGGCGCGCCATCTTTTGTGGTGGGGGTAGAAACAGGGGCATCAAATGCGCAATTGGTTTTACGAACAAATGGCTATGTATGCGGCTTATCACCGTGACGGGCGTAATCAATTGACCCACCATATTGGCGTGCCGATGATTGTTTTCTCAATTCTTGTGATTGCCTCGACGGTATCTGTCACACAGTTTGCTTCAGGGCCGCTTACGCTCGCGGGGGTGTTGATGGCGGCTTTGCTGTTATTTTACATTATTGCGGTCCCTCTGGTGGGTACTGCCGCAGTGATTATCTACGGCACGCTATTGCATTTTGCTGAACAGGTGGGTCGTATGGGCATGGATACGGCGGTCACGGTTTTTATTGCTTTGTTTATACTGGGCTGGATCATCCAGTTTACTGGGCATTATTTTGAAGGACGCAAGCCAGCCCTGTTTGATAATGCATTGCAGGTATTTATGGCGCCTTCGTTTCTGGTGGCGGAACTCTTGTTCAAACTGGGTGTTGAGCAAGATCTGAAAGCAGAAATTGACGCTCGCATGGGGTCATACCTGCCTAAGGACTAACAGGTTTTCACCGTGCTTCGAGGCTTATAAATAAGGACTGGCGAGCCATAAAATGCGCCCTAAAAACCGGGAGCTTGCCGGGCGGGCATCAATATCGGCGAGCGTGACAGTGCCTGCACTCTCGAAGCGGTCTTTCACCCACTCTACCATCTGGCTGGAAAACCCGTCGTGATACGTTTCAACATTAAATTCAAAATTCAGCTTGAAGGAACGGGCATCCCAGTTGGATGATCCAAACAAGGTCCAGCAGCCATCAACAATCATCAGCTTGGTATGATCAAAGGGCGGTTTGGATATAAAAAGATTACAACCAGCCTGCACCAGTTGGCGCACACCGGCCATTGATGTGAGCGCAAATAAGGGCAGATTATTTTTCTCAGGCACCAGTATGTCAACACGCACACCGCGCAGTGCCGCTTGCTTTAATGCCGAAACCAATGCTTGCTCGGGCAGGAAATAGGGTGTGACAATCTGGACGTGTTTGCGAGCAGCAGCCAGCGCGCTTTCAATCACCATCGCTGCTTTTTGGCGAGGCTCGTCAGGGCCGTCGGCAATTGCGCGCGCGGCAATGCCGACCTTGACCAACTCAGCCGCAGGTTCAATAGCGGGTATCCAGATTTCTTCGTCCAGCTCCTCACCGCACGAAAAGGCCCAGTCATCGGCAAAAGCATGCGTCATCTGGCTAACAACAGGCCCCTCCAGCATGAAATGGCTGTCGCGCACTTGGGGTTCACCATTTTCTTTTTCCAGATGGTGCTTGCGGATGTTCATGCCGCCAGCAAACCCTTTCACGCCGTCAATGATCAATAATTTGCGGTGGGTGCGCAGATTAAAAAAAGCCAGACGCCAGGAAAGACGGGCCGGATTAAAGATACCAACAGCAACACCGCGTCGGCGCAGCAGGTTTGAAACGGGTTTGAGACCATAGAGGTTGCCGACAGCGTCCACCAAGACCCGAACAGCAACACCGCGTTTGTGTGCACGGGAAAGGGCGGCAACAAAACGCCTGCCCGCCTGATCCGCCTGAAAAATATAGGTTGTCAGTGCCACCGTATGCTGGGCCTTATCGATGGCGTCAATCATGGCATCATATGCTGTTCGCCCGCCCTCCAGCGGTTCAATTTTATTACCAAGCGTAAGCGGGGTCGCACAGACACGCCCCGCCAGTCTGGCATGAGCACGCCAGCGGTTTTCAATATCAGGCTTTGCATCGGTTAACTGGGGGCCTCCCGGATCAACAAGGGCCCCTGAACGAGGGGCTAGACCGCGCTTTTGCCGGGAAAGCCGTGCCCGTCGCCGAATGCGGCTGACCCCAAACAGCATATAGGCCAAAAGTCCGAAAACCGGTGCCAGCCAGACAAGGCCAATCCAGGAAATTGCGGATCTGACTTCCTCTTTGTTGCGCATGATATGAACGCTCGCCAGCATTTGTGCCAAAAGCACAATGCCTGCGATTAACAGTCCGTCTGGCCATATCATCGCTTCAAAATTCATCTTCATCCCGTCGGTGTGCCGAAGTTTATCATATAAGGCAAAACCACTGAAAATTGAAGGGATTAGGACAATTTTATCCGTCCATGTGCGACATTTCTGTGCTTGTTTGCTGCTTCAGCATTCGTTAGCGTGTGGTCATGTTAAAAACCCGGTCTATGCTATTTTCTGAGAAGTGTCTAAAGGTGCAAGACCTCGCGTGTCTGCGCGGCGGGCGCATGGTTTTTGCGCGGCTGGGTTTTGACCTTGGCCCCGGTGAATATTTGCATCTGGCAGGCAGCAACGGCAGCGGGAAATCGACACTCCTGCGGGTGCTCGCAGGTTTGTTGCCCGCATACAGCGGCAGTGTGTGTTACGGCTACCATAATATAGCAGGTGCTGAAGCCGCGCGTGAGGGCGCTATGATATATAGCGGCCACCAGCACGGGCTGAAGCCCGTGTTGAGCCTGCGTGAAAATTGCAGCCATCTGGTACAGTTGATGACAGGTGAGAAACTGGCAGATGCCGTGCTGGAAAGTGCGGCAACGGCGCTGGGGCTTGTTGATCTGGTTGATATGCCGGTTCGGTTTTTTTCAAGTGGTCAAACCCACCGGGCTGCTTTGTTGCGCTTTTTACTGATAGACCGGCCGCTGTGGTTGATGGACGAACCCACCGTAGGGCTGGACGATGATAACCGTGCCCGCCTTGAAACGGTGATGCGGGCTCATATTGATCGTGGCGGGATGATTATTGCCGCATCGCATGACCCAATCAGGCTTACGGGAAAAAAACTGAATATGGCTGACTACCGGGCAGGTAGCGAGCATCTGGAGCACTGGTTATGAAGGGGAAACCGGTGAATTCCGTTGCCATATTCCGGGGTATCGCTGCCCGCGATATCCGGCTTGCCTGGTCGCAGGGTGGCACAGGCACAATGGCGCTCTCGTTTTTCCTGATCGCGGTTAGCTTATTTCCTTTTGGTGTGGGCCCGGAACCGCAAACGCTGGCACGTATTGCACCGGGTGTGATCTGGGTGGTGGCGCTTCTGGCATGTCTCTTGAGCCTGGACCGGCTTTTTCAGGCAGACTATGAAGATGGCAGCCTTGATGATCTGGCTCTTTCACCGCTGGGATTGATGGGTGTGGCTTCTGCAAAAACTGTGGCACACTGGGTTGCCACCGTTATGCCCTTGATCCTTGCTGCCCCGTTTTTGGGTTTATTGCTTAAACTTCCAACGGTTGGCTACAGTTATTTGGTTGTATCCCTTGTGATTGGCACGCCTGCCCTGAGTTTGCTGGGGGCGATTGGTGCTGCACTCACGGTGTCTATCCGGCGGGGCGGTGTTTTAATGTCGCTTCTGGTATTACCGCTTTATATCCCGACACTGATTTTTGGTGTGGGGGCAATTGATGCGGCAGTTCATGCCGCAGACCCACTACCCCATCTGGCATTGCTCGGTGCTGTTTCTCTGGTCGCGCTGGTGATGGCACCGCTGGCGACGGCGTATGCGCTTCGGTTGGCGCTGGAATAAAACAGCCTCAAAGGCTGGGACGTTGAAACAAAAGAGCCATCACCCAATATGCCCTAGATGACCAAACCATAATAATATAGGAGCTTTACCGATGAGCAGAACGATCAAATATGTTGACCGGGGCATTACGTTTGGCGCGGCGCTGGCAATTGCCATTTCATGGTCCGTAAACAAATCAATCCTGTGGGCTATTCTGCACGGATTTTTCTCGTGGGGGTATGTGATTTATTATGCCCTCACCCGCGATTAAACCGGGTAAAAGCAGAAAACTTCAGTCCGCCGTTCGGTTTACTGAAACCCCGCTGCACACCCTTATGGCTTCGGCAGGGTTCCCGTGCCTGATCCTAAAAGTAAATAAAGTTTTTGGCCCAACGGGGATAGCTTCGTAGGAGCCTTGCTTACTGCTGAACACCAGAAAATATTGCTTCCGGTTATAGCTTTCCTAAGCGGGATTTTACTGGAAAACAAACGGCCTTGAGTGTGGTCCTGACATCTCTCAGTGGGCTGGCGGCAAAAAATGCAATGCAAAATAGAGAAAAGTTGATGAGTGAGACACCACGTCGCACTTGCTGCAAAGCACAGAAGGCGCTAGGTAAAGCCCATGCATAAATTCGCTAACCCAGCCAAGTTTAACCGCCTTGCGGACAGGATGTTGCCCTGGATGATAATCCTTGGCATCGCAGCTTTTACGGCGGGTGTTTATTATGCGCTTTTTAATAGCCCGGTAGACTACCAGCAAGGCAACAGCGTACGTATGATGTATGTGCATGTGCCTTCGGCCTGGGCATCCATGTCGGTTTACGGCTTTATGGCAGCGGCCAGTTTTGTCGCGCTTGTTTGGCGGCATCCATTGGCACTGATTGCTGCCAAGGCAGCGGCTCCCATCGGCGCTGTCTTCACAGCGCTAGCCCTGTTTACCGGATCGCTTTGGGGCAAGCCCATGTGGGGCACATATTGGGAATGGGACGGACGCATGACGTCCGTTCTTGTGCTGTTGTTTCTCTATATTGGTTATATGGCGCTGTGGCAGGCATTTGAAGATGATGAAAAAGCGGGACGGGCCACCTCAATCCTCGCGCTTGTGGGGGTTGTGAACCTGCCTATCATCAAGTTTTCTGTAGAATGGTGGAACACCCTGCACCAGCCTGCCAGTGTATTCAGGCTGGATGGGCCGACGATCGCAGGGGAAATGCTGGTGCCGCTTTTTATTCTTGGTATTGCCTACCAGCTTTATTTTGGTGTGGTCTTATTGTGGCGCATGAAGTTTGAGATCAACAAACGTAAAATTGATGTAATGCGCCAGATGGCAATGAGCAGCGAAAACGGGGCTTAGGACATGGGCGATTACACACTTTATATAGCGCTGACATACAGCGTATCGGGTTTCAGCCTTGCTTTGCTTGGTGTGTTTACGTACCGCGCCATGAAAAAAGCCGAAACCGAAGCTGCGCATTTGCGCCGCATGCGCAAAAAGGCAGACTGATGGCTGGCGGGTTAAAAACACGGAAACAGCAACGCCTTGTTGTGGTTGGCACGGCCCTCACAGCATTGATTGGTGCTGTGTTGTTAATATTATTTGCGCTTGGCGGGGATAGTCTTAGCCTGTTTATGCAGCCGTCTACCGTGGTGGAGAAAAAAATAGCCCCCGGACAACGATTTCGCCTTGGCGGTCTTGTGAAAGACGGCAGTTTCAAGCGCCTTGATGACGGTCTGACTTATGCTTTTGCTGTTACAGACTGCGCGGTGGATATCCGTGTACACTACCGGGGTATAATGCCCGACCTGTTCCGCGAGGGACAAGGTGTAGTAACCGAAGGCAGGCTTGATGAAACAGGGCTTTTTACGGCTGATACGGTGCTGGCAAAACATGATGAAAATTATGCGGCACCGGGCACCATGCCTAAAAACCCGGAAGCGTGTGAACACCCCGAAGCCGCGACTGAGGCTGTTTCATGATTGCTGAACTTGGCCATTTTTCCCTGATCGCGGCGCTGGTTCTGTCTCTTATGGGACTGGTTGTTCCCAGCGTGGGAATTCGGCGCGGTGATACCCGGTTGATGGCGCTGGCAGACCCGATTGTTTTTAGCCAGTTTTTGCTGGTGAGTGTGGCCTTTGGCGCCCTGACCTATGCGTATATTACCTCGGATTTTTCAGTTTTAAATGTAGTGGCCAATTCCCACACAGCAAAACCTATGCTTTATAAAATTTCGGGTGTATGGGGAAACCATGAAGGCAGCTTGATGTTGTGGGCTTTGATCCTCAGCCTGTTTGCGGCAGCGGTAGCCTTTAGGGGCACAGCTTTGCCGCTGAGGTTTCGCGCCCGAGTACTGTCAGTGCAAAGTGCACTTTTGCTGGGCTTTCTGTTGTTTATCATTTTTACCAGTAACCCGTTCCTGCGGCTGGACCCGGCCCCGCTTGAAGGTAACGGGCTGAACCCTTTATTGCAAGACCCGGGTCTCGCGTTTCATCCGCCCATGCTCTATGTGGGCTATGTGGGTCTGAGTGTTGTTTTTTCGTTTGCCGTAGCTGCCCTGATTGAAGGGGAAGTGACCCCGCTTTGGGCGCGCTGGGTACGTCCGTGGACATTGGCGGCCTGGGTTTTTCTGACCGCAGGCATCGCACTTGGCAGTTGGTGGGCTTATTATGAGCTTGGCTGGGGCGGCTGGTGGTTCTGGGATCCGGTTGAAAATGCCAGTTTTATGCCGTGGTTGGCGGCGGGCGCGCTGCTGCATTCCTCAATTGTGGTTGAAAAACGTGATGCACTGAAAAGCTGGACAATCCTTTTGGCCATTGTCGCCTTTTCCCTCAGTCTGCTTGGCACCTTCCTTGTGCGCTCAGGCGTGCTTACCTCCGTACATGCTTTTGCTGTTGATCCAGACCGTGGAGTTTTCATCCTGGCGTTTTTGGCATTAGTAGTTGGCGGGTCGCTTACCCTTTTTGCCTGGCGTGCGCCAAGGCTTTCACCTAGTGGGCTTTTTAGTCTGGTAAGCCGCGAAAGTGCATTGGTCCTGAATAATATCCTACTATCAACGTTTGCGGCTGTGGTTTTGGTGGGGACGCTTTACCCGCTGGCACTTGAAGCCGTAAACGGCAATCAAATTACCGTTGGCCCACCATTTTTTGAATATGCGACGATTGTATTGATGAGCCCGCTTGTGGTGGCGCTTGGGTTTGGGCCATTGCTAGCCTGGAAGCGGGGCCGGATCAACCGAGCCTTGCAGATACTGTTGCCTGCTGTGATCGTAAGCCTAGTGGTATTCTGGGCCGTGATCTGGGAAAGCGCTGGCGGTATTATGATGACCGGGTTTGGTGCCGCGCTGGCCATTTGGCTGATGGCCTCGGTGCTGCTGGAAATCAATGACAGGACGGGGTTTTTAAAAAAGCCGTCACGGTTTTTAAAACGCGCCCGCAGCGTGCCTCGGGCAACCTGGGGCATGAGTTTTGCCCATTTTGGCCTCGGTATTATTATCCTTGGCATCACGGTTAGCGAAGCCTGGACCGAGGAAGCCCTGCGCCTGATGAAACTGGGAGATAGCCACCGCGTGGGCGCTTATGATTTCACCCTTGAAAAGGTCGCGCCCCATGCGGGGCCAAACTATACGGCGGTAAGGGCTGAGTTTTTGGTTGAAAAGAACGGGCAGTTTGTGGCGCGGCTTTCCCCTGAAGACAGAGTATATGCCGACCCTCCGATGAATACCACGGAAGCGGGTATCTATTCTTTGTTTGTCGGCGACCTGTATGCTGTGATTGGTGAAAGTACAGGCAAGGGCGTTTGGTCTGTGCGGCTTTATTTCAAACCGTTTATATCCGGGCTTTGGCTGGGCTCGGCCTTTATGGTTGTCGGCGGCTTGATATCGCTCAGTGATAGAAGGCAGCGCATTGGTGTCCCCGCCGGACGCAGACGGCGACAAGCACAGCCCCTGACGACGGAGGCGTAAATTGACAGGCTTTGGTCGATATATTCCGGTCCTGATAGTGGTTGTCATATTGGCAGTGTTTTTCAAAATGATGGGCGGAGACCGTAACCCGAAAGAAATCAAAAGTGTTTTGATCGGAAAACCTGTGCCTGTATTTTCCTTGCCTGCGTTGACAGAAGACAAGCCGGGGATCAGCGAGGCTGACCTGAAAACAGGCAAGCCGACCCTTGTTAATTTTTTTGCAAGTTGGTGCGTACCGTGCCGAGCCGAGCATGAAAACCTGATGCGGCTTGCCTTTGAAGAAGGCGTTCCCATCATTGGCATTGCCTATAAAAATGAAGCTGTCAAAGCACAGGCGTTTCTGGATGAGCTTGGTAACCCGTTTGCCAAAGCCGCGCTGGACCTTAATGGCCGTGTGAGCATTGACTGGGGTGTGACAGGTGTGCCTGAAACATTTCTTATCGACGGTGCAGGCATTATACGGTATCGCCACTGGGGGCCAATTGTTGGGGACAGTCTGGAAAAGCGTTTGATGCCACAGCTGGAGAAATTACAGTGATGCGGGCATTTCTTTTGGGCGTGTTTTTCTTTTTTTCAGTATCTGCCTACGGTGTGGCGGTGGATGAAAAACCGCTTGCCGACCCGGTAATGGAAGCGACAGCACGCACCTTGATGAAAGAGATTCGCTGTTTGGTTTGCCAGAACCAGTCAATTGAAGATTCAAATGCAGACCTTGCCAAAGATTTGCGCCTGTTGGTGCGGGAGCGTGTGGCGCTGGGGGATACGCCAGCGGAGGTCCGTGCCTATCTTGTTGACCGTTACGGTGACTGGGTATTGCTGGACCCACCCCTGAACCAGATGACCCTTTTCCTGTGGGCATCACCCTTCCTGTTTTTGGCCTTGGTTGCGGGTGGTTTGATAGCATCAAAGAAGGCCAGGCCTGCAAGCAAGCCGTTGAGCAAAGCTGAAAAACTCCAACTGGAACTGCTAATGAAGGATGCAGAAAAGTAATGATCTGGCTGCTTTTATCCTTGATACTTATACCGGTTTTACTATTGCTGTTTTTAGGTGGCCGTGAAGACGAAAGCGAAGCCAACCCTGTGGCCCACTACCGCAGGCAGTTGGCAGAGTTGGAACGGGATGAGGAAAGCGGAATTTTAGGCAAAGAAGCCGCCACCGCTGCCCGGCTGGAAATTGAGCGCCGGATATTAAAATTGGCGGACCACCGTGCCGGTTTGCATAAAGGTGTTCGGTCAAGCCGTATGGTTGTTCCAGCTTTATGCTTGGTGCTGATTGTGGCCTCTTTCGGGGTTTATAAAATTGTTGGAACGCCGGGCGCGAAAGCGCAGCCCGGGCAAGTCATTAATCTGTTAGCGATAGCTGTTGATGAAAAGGGCTTAAGCCTGGGGGAGGCCATCAAGCAGATTGAGGGTCATCTGGCGGAAAACCCAGATGACAAACAAGGCTGGCAGGTGCTGGCCAGGTCAGCGCGTTCGGCCAAGGTGTTTTCCAAAGCCGCCTCGGCTTTTGGTGCACTTGTTCGGTTGGATCCATCCAATATCAGTTGGCGAGTGCAGCAGCTTGAAGTTTATATTGCCATGGCGAACGGCAAATTCACACCAGCAGCCGAGCTGTTGTTGCAAGCCTTACTGGAAGCAGAACCTAAGCACCCTGCAGGGCAATATTATTTAGGCATGGCGCGCCTGCAGGAAGGTAATATCCAGGCAGCCAAAGCCATATGGCTTGGACTGGCGGACCGTTCTCCCAAGGGTGCGCCCTGGATGGCAAGCGTCTGGGAACGGCTTGGTGAACTGGGGGAAAACCCTCCGGCATTGTCACAGGATCAGTTGGATCAGGTTGCGAACCTGTCGGATGATGAACGGGATGCGTTCATCCAATCGATGATTGCGCAGCTTGAGGCACGGCTCGAATCGGCCCCGAATGACCCCGAAGGATGGCTGATGCTGGCACGCTCTCGTGCAGCACTTGGACAAAAAGAGATGGCGATTGCAACTCTTGTTAAGGCTTTGGGCCTGATTGACCCCGCCAGACACGCAGAAGTGCAAGCCTTCCTTGACAATCTCAGGGAAACACCCAATTCTTAACATACTGGTTACGTTTCGATACTAAGATGCGCAGAGTGGATCGCTGACCAGCGGCCATATCGGTAATATATCGGTAGGTCTGGCATCTGACATCGGGCACGAAGAATTCGCGAGCCTGAAGTATAGCAAAGAAATAGCTTTCTTTTTTGATTTGGGTCTTGTGACCATGGTCGATATTAATCCGAACGCCTCAACATTGCAGGCGCAGCTGCAGGTTCAATTGCAGGCAAGCAAAACCGGCCTCAAGCCACGAGCTAGTGGCGTTGAAGAGGCTCCAACGCCAAAAACCATTATTGACGACCGCATCGCTGCGCGCCGCGATGATGGGGGTGCCAGTCGGCGGTTACCGGTTAAACAAACGGATCGCTCCAGTGAGCTTTCAACCGCACAGGAACTGAACAGTGCCAAAGAGCGCGTGCGCCAGGTGGCAAGCAATAACCGGGAAGCCCCCACGGGGCGTATTTCGGTGCAGCAAAATGCCTTGCGTGACCAGCCCCTTGGCCAAATTGTTGATATTCGTGTCTAACTGTGGCCGAGGGTTAAACCCTGTAATTCCGCCGCGCTTTAAGCCGTACCGATAGCAACCGTTTGAAATTGAAGGAATTTCGGTAAAACCTTAGACTTTGACCTGCCCGTTTTTTTTGGGCAAGGTGAGGTTGTGTATATTGTTTCAATAGCGGTTAGGTCGGATGCCGGAAAACTTTATTTCAGAGCCCTTGCCCGAGGATATCCCTTCTGCAGAGTTGCGGCATGTCTATGAAATGTGGCTTTCCTGGGGTCGTGGAAGCACCCTTCAGCAACGAGAACACCTTAAGCCAGACATGCTGATAGATCATTTGCCTTATCTGGTTCTGGTGGATTATGTAGCGGCGGAAAAACGGTTTCAGGTGCGTCTGATCGGTACAAAATATACAGAAGCCATTGGCTTTGAGGTCACAGGAAAATTTGTGGATGAGGTGCCAAAAACCGAAGCCATGCAGGCTCGCTTTAGCTGGATTGTCGAAAATAAAAAACCCTATTATGCTTATCTGGACGAAATGGCCTGGGCGGATAAGGACTATCGGCACTATGCCGTGGTGGGATGCCCGCTGTTCGACGATAATGGGGATGTGAATATGATCCTTTACAGGGTTTCGTTTGATAACATAGCGGCTACAGCCTAAGCCGCCCGGTGACAGGCACTGCAAAAAGGGATCAGCGCGCCGGGGGTTGCTAGAAATTTTTCTGGCGTCTTTTGCTTATTCTTCAGCTTCTTTTTTGATGTCTTCCTCGGGCATATGTTTCATTAGGTTAATGATAAGCCATATCGTAAAACCGAAAGACGCTGCCGTGAAACCAAAAACCTTGACCGAAACCCAGGTGTCTGTGGTCTGCGTGCGCCAAACCAGTTCGTTGACCACCATCATGGCGGCAAAAAAGCCAATGGCTTGTTTGGTCAGGCTTTGCCACACTGTGTCATCAATGTCGCCTTCCAGTGTTTTGGACAGCATATTTTTAATGATCAACTGCCCTCGTATAAGGCTGATACCCAATATGGCGGCAAACACGCCGTAAACGATGGTTGGCTTCATTTTCACAAAGGTATCATCACGCAGATACAGCGTCAGTCCTCCCATCACCATAACAATCACAAAGGTAAATTTCAGCATGCCGGACACCTGGCCGGTCATTATTTTTGATGCCGCAAGCCCGATGATAATTGCCACCATAAAAACAGCGGTCGCAATATAAAGGTCGTAAAATTTATAGGTCGCAAAGAAGATGACCAGAGGGCCAAAATCAATCACCATCTGTTGCAAGGGGGATGTTGTATTTTTATCAGTCACTAGGTCTTCTCTCTATACGGGCTGCTGCCGGAGTTGCCGTTAACCTTGCAGGCCGTTTTTTTCCGGCGCTAGATGGGCAGCTAAATTTAGTGGTAAGGCCCCTTATGTTACAGCTGTTTAAAGATCGCAACTTTCTTACATACTGGATTGGCGAATTTATCTCCGTGATCGGGGATCATATCAGCCTGATCGCCTTCCCGCTGTTGGCTTTGCAGATGACAGGAAGCGTGGCGCTCACGGGCTTTGTTTTTGCGGTTCAGGGTGTGCCGCGTGCGGTATTGATGTTAATGGGCGGGGCTGTTGTCGATCGCTACAGCCCTCGCGGCGTTATGATTATCACCAATATACTGCGGTTCTTATTGGTGATGATAGCGGCTTATTTGCTTTACCATGATCTGGCAACGATTGAGATTGTTTTTGTACTGGCACTGGCTTTCGGTTTGGCGGACGCCTTTTTTTATCCCGCCAGCATTGCAATTGTGCCCAGTTTGATACCCAGAGAGATGCTTCAAAAAGGCAATGCACTGGTACAGGCTTCCATATTTGTAGGGGTGATTATCGGTCCGGCGCTGGCGGGCTTGCTTATCGCGGGTAAAATCACGACCCTGGAACACGGCATGGGCGAAGCCGCCAGTTATGCCAGCAACCGTATGGGTTTTGCCCGCGCCTTTTTTATCGACGGACTGACCTTTGCAGCGTCCTTCACCGCGCTTTCTTTTGTGCGGGCACGCACGCTGGGTGATGACGAAGAAGAGGCCCGTACTGATGCAAGACAATCCATTTTTCAGGAAGTCAGGGAAGGCCTGCGCTGGCTTTGGTCAAAACCCACAATGCGGTTGGGCTTTCTAGGCATTGCCTTCCTCGAATTTTTCTTTCAAACCCCTGTTTTTGTTGGCCTGCCCGCGCTTGCCAAGGCCCGGTTTCTGGAACCCGCCTATATTTACGGGCTGATGATTTCAGCATATGGGGGGGGCGCGCTTATTGGCTCTGTTGCTGGCGGCTCTTTAAAACCTGTTGCCGAGCGCTATCTAGTTAGGGTCATGTTTTTGGTCTTTTTCTTTTCAGGCCTCTCTTTTGCGCTGATCATTTTATACGAGCCTTACTGGTGGGCGATGCTGGTCTTTTTTATTGCCGGTGCGGGGGACAGCTTTGTCTGGCTGAATTTCACAACATGGGTGCAGAAAAAAACGCCGGAAAAACTGCTGGGCCGTGTGATGGGCATCTTCACCTTTATGGCCGTAGGCCTTATACCAGTAGCGAGCATTTTGATGGGATTGGCATTTGAGTGGAACCTTGAAGCGTCTTTTTTGATTGTCTCAGGCATTTTGGCGACAGCCTGCATTGTGGCGGCCTTGCATCCGGATGCACTATATAAAGAAGAACGGCAGGAAAATTAAGCATGCGCGGTTATTTTGGTATTGGCATTGATAATGCGTCCAAACGCGGCAACATGGGCAACCTGTTGCGCACAGCGCATGCTTTTGGGGCGGCTTTTGCTTTTGCCGTGAAACCCAAAGTGCTGGTCCATAACGGTGAACTGGTGACAAAGGATTTTACTGATACCAGCAAAAGCCACCAGAATATTCCCTTTTTTAACTATAAAACAGCCGCTGATGTGGAAGTCCCGCAGGGCTGTCGTCTGGTTGGTATCGAGATATGTGACGATGCGATTGACCTGCCCAGCTTCAGGCACCCGATGCAGGCGGTTTATGTACTGGGTGGGGAGCGATCATCCCTGAGCGCAGAGATGCTTGCGCGCTGTGATCAGGTGATCAAAATTCCGACAAAGTTTTGTCTGAATGTTGCGACAGCTGGCGCAATTGTTATGTATGATAGGCACCGCATGCTGGGTGGCTATGCAGAGCGCCCTGTAGTTGCAGGACGTGCGCCTGAACCAAAAGAACCTCATGTGCACGGCGGAACCGTAAGCCGGCAAGCAAAGCGAAAAGCACGGGCCGAAATGACGTTAGCTGCTGAAACAGAAACAAATGATAAAAGTAAGGACTGAACACATGGCGAATACGGGTAAGATGTTTCCTGGGTTGATAGCGGCGGTCTTTTTGCTTTTTGTGCCAACAGGCTTTGAGGCCGACGCCCAACAAGACAGCCGCAGACATCTGGGGTCTTACCGGGATTGGGATGCCTTTGTTTACGGTTCTGGTGCAAAACGCACCTGTCATATGATCAGTGTGCCGAAATCCTCAACCGCCAGCAAGAAAAACGCCCGGCGCGGCGATATTTATGTGATGGTTTCCCATCGGCCTGAATACGGCGTCGTGAGCGAAGTAAACGCGGTGCTTGGTTATCCTGTGCGTCAAGGCAGCAGCGCGGTGGTCCGTGTGGACGGGCGCAATAAGATGGAGTTTTTCACCGAAGGCACCGGGGCCTGGGCGTATGATCCCAAGGATGATGCCAAAATGGTGGTATTGATGAAGCGTGGCAGTGGCCTGACGGTAAGCGCCACCAGCCAGCGCGGCACCAATACCAGTGATCGTTACAGCCTCTCTGGCTTCACCGCAGCCTATAACGCTATCACCAAAGCCTGCGGTTAAATGGTCTCTGCCGTCAGCACCGAGCCCGCGCCGCATCTTAGTTTTATCGTCCCCTTTTACGCGAGCCATGACAAGCTCGGTGCCTGTGTGCGTTCGCTCACCACACACTGTAGTCTGCCTTTTGAGATTATCATTATAGACGACGGCAATGTGGGCTATGATTACGGCGATACCGAAGGCATGGACACTGTCTGCATTGTCAAAAACGCTGAAAACCGGGGGCCGTCCTACTGCCGTAACCAGGGCATAAAAGCGGCACGCGGCACCTATCTGCAATTCATTGACAGTGATGATACGCTCATCGGTGATCCTGCGGATTATTTTAGCGCAGCAGAAAAATCCGGTACGGACCTTCCTGATGTGATCACAGGGCTTCTGGAAGGCGGACGACTGTTCCCCCGACTGGCAAAAAATCTACCGCGTACGACAAATCTGACACAGGATCTGGCGCTGGTGAAACTGGGCATTTTCACGGCCCATATATATAACCGCCGGTTTCTTCTTGATAATCATATTGAATTTCCAACAGATTTGCGCGGCGCGGAAGATACGGTTTTTCTGATGCGGGTCTGGGCGTGTGCCAGCCGCGTCGTGCTTACTGAACTTGCCTATTATAGGTATAGGCGTGTTGAAAACAGCCTCACAAATACGGGAACGCCTGACCATAAACCGCTGTCGCCAGATAGCGGGCTGGAGCACCGTTTCAGGGTAGCGGCAGGATATATCCTGGACGCGCTGGACGGCCACAGCGATGCACAGGCCGTGCGCGGCTCTATCATCCTTAAATACGGTATCAAAAGCCTTATACGCCTTGTGGGTCTAGGAGAGGAAAAGGATTTTGAAAACCTGCTGTCTATACTTGCAGCATTGATCCGGCGCGCTGATATTCTGTCAGCGGCGGCAGAGCGTACCCGCGAAACAGCGGGCGTATATTGGGACAACAGGCTTCAGCAGATTGCCGTCAATATCCAACAGGAAAACGGTACAGCGATCAGGGACGTACTTGCCGGCGAGGATGTAAGGTTGTTTTGAAACCACCCGATTGTTTTGATGTGGTCAGGGCTGCCCGCCCCCCAAAATACTTTGCGGCGTTTCCAGTTTATCCTTGTAGCGACGACTGGCACGCAGGCGTTCGCCGTTCCTTAATTTGACCATCAGATCGCCGCCAGTGATGGGCGTGGTTTCCGTAATAGCCGTACGGTTTACAAGGCAGGATCGGTGGATACGCACAGCATCACAGGCACTGGCTCGTAGTCTTTTTTCCAGATCAGCGAGTGTGATGCGCGCCAGCTGGGTGCCTGAGAGCGACGTGATTTCGGCATAGTTGCCAGCACTTCTGGCATAGAGGAAGTCGCCCGGCGGCAAGAGAATGGTTGTGGCCCCGCTTTTTAACGTGACGGATTCAGCGGCACCCTGCACCGCCCTGGCTTGACGCAGTTGCCGGCTAAAGATGAAAAGTACCAGAAACAATATGAAGGTGGTGGCATCCTTGCGGTATTCATAAAGGCTTTCAGCCAAGATATCCCCAAAAAACTGATAGCGCCCATCAAACAACAGTGGCCAGAATAGTTTGCGGATCATCACCATTAAAAATACATGGACAGCGGAAAAGACAAGGCTGGCGACAACATAGGTTGGCAACTGCCTTAACCAGTTTTGTCTATTGACAGGCAAACGCTCAAAAAACTCGAACAACAGGGGTAGAATAAGCAAAAGTACCACCGCGCTGGAAAGTTCGGTCAGCGTCGGATTTTGCCAAACCAGTTGCTGTCCGGCTTTCTCAGCATCAGCCAGCCGGGTGGCAATATTAACGCCCGCGATCAGCAGCACCAGTGTCGCAATGCCAAGGGTAAGCGGCTCTCTGTACCATGCAAAGGCTTTGGCACCGATATTTCGTGCTGGCTTTTTCATATGCTCAAAATAGCAGGCAAAAGTCGTGCTGAAAACAAGTTATTTTTGAAGGGCTTACCGTTTATCCCTAAGGATAATCCGCTTATCCCAAAAAATATTCTGGCGTTACCGCTTGTCCCATATGGGTGTGAGATACCCCAAATACAGGGCGGATTAACATGGTTTTGTTATTTTACTGGCAATCGGGATACGGCAATTAGCGGATACAAAATAATGAGCCCTTCAAACGCACAAACACAAATACCGACGCACATGACCGCACAGACGGCACAAACACTGGAGGCACGGCGCTATGATCTGGATTGGCTCAGGGTGTTGGCTTTTGGCCTGCTGATTTTTTACCACATCGGCATGTTCTATAATACGGAAGGCTGGCATGTAAAAAGCCTGCATGCCAGTGCATTTCCGGAACCGGCAATGTGGTTATCAAGCCCGTGGCGACTGTCACTGCTATTTCTGATATCCGGGGTTGCCCTGCGGTTTGCAGTTAATAAAAGCGCGGCTGGGGAATTCGCCCGCAGGCGTTTTCTGCGGCTGTTTGTGCCTCTTGTTTTTGGCATGCTGGTAATCGTGACCCCGCAAGCCTATTTTGAACTGCTGTCGAAAGGTGAAATCAACGAAGGCTATCTGGCTTTCTATGAGCGCTATCTTTCTTTTGATCAGGGTTTTTCCGTTGATGTGCCTACATGGAACCATCTTTGGTATGTGGTTTATATGCTGGTCTATACGATGCTTGTCTTGCCCCTGATGCCAACCATCAGAAGCCTCGCGGCAGCACTGGATACAAAGAGATTTGAACGGCTGATGGGAGGTGGCCGGCTTTTCATCCTGCCCGCGCTGATATTCATTGCGTACCGTTTTACAACGGATAGCTGGTTCCCACGGGAAAGCCATGATCTTGTGAATGATTGGGGTGCCCATGCACGGTATTTTACCTATTTTATGCTGGGTTTGCTGCTGGCGAAAAATCAAGCATTCTGGCGTGTCCTTGCTTCAACCTGGCGTATTGGTGCTATGGCGGCGGTTGTGCTGGCAGTGCTGTTGTCCGTGCTTTGGGCAAACTGGAGCTGGGTTGAAAGCAATAAGACGGTTGTTTGGCTGGCCCGGGCCATGCGGCCCTTGTATGCATGGGTGTTGATTGCGGCTTTTTTGGGCGCTGCTCAGGCCTATCTGAACAGGCCGGGGAAATGGCTGAGTTATCTTACTGTGGCGATCTTTCCTTATTATATCCTGCACCAGACACTGATTGTACTGGCAGGCGTTTATTTTACCCGGCTTGGCCTCTCTGGTCCGGTTGAATTTATATGTGTGCTGTTGGCAACGGTTCTGGGCTGCATATTGATTTACGAATTTATCGTTCGCCGTACGATATTATTGCGGCCTTTGTTCGGCGTGCCTGCCAGGGCAAAACCTGTGCGAGAATCATTTCCTGCGGTTTAATCACCAAACAGACTAAAGCCGTCAGCATTGTGGCATGTCGGGGCTTTTTCTCCTGCGGCAATGCGTCCTCTTGTGTCCATGCAGTAAGACCCCATATGCTATGTGTAGTCTTGTATTTTTCTTTGCGTCCAGCGTGTCGTTGCCTGAGTTTTATGTGCTGATATCAGCCCTAATGAAGGAGAAGAAAATGTCCAGTAAACAACTTTATCTTGTCGCCGTGGATGGCAGTGAATGGGGCAACCGTGCCGCTGACCATGCAATCCGGCTTGCGGAAAAAACAGGTGCCCATGTGCGGCTAATCACTGTGATCCCCTGGTCTGGTTATCAACCTCTTGCGCTCGGCGAAATGGGGTATCCTCAGCTTGGTGAAAAAGAAGAAGAGGATGTCGCAAATGAGGAAATTTTTGCCCCAATTCTGGAAAAGCATAAAACCAGCAGTGCCGCCATTTCCTGCGAAAGCCACCGGGGCCACCCTGTGTCCATTCTTCAGGACAAGGCCAAAGAGGAAAAAGCCAACCAGGTCTTTATCGGCAGACGTGGCCGTTCCCGTGTAGCAGATTTGATTTTAGGCAGTGTCGCCAATTCACTGGCCCATACACTCGGGGTTCCCGTTGTCCTTGTGCCTTAAAGTCTTATAGTTGCAGGGCTGGAAGCCAGCTAACTAAAATTTAATCAATTTGTTTGAAACTTTGTGTTCGCAGTGGCCAAAGCAACCATAAGGCTTGGCAAAACCTAATTTAGACGGACACATCACAGATGCAGACATTGATTTTAAGGTTAGCAATTGTTTTAGGCTGTTTTTGCGCAGTTCCTGCAGCATCAGGCCAGGAACCGGATAGGGAATATACATTCGGTGTGGTCCCTGAACAGTCCCCGGCGCGTATTATACGCATGTGGGCACCCTTTATTTCACAGTTGGAAAAAATGTCAGGCCTGAACATTCGGCTGGTCACGGCCCCGTCGGTGACAGAATTCCATCAACATGTGGCAGAGGGCTATTATGATTTTGGGTATTTGAGCGCCAGTGCGTTTGCCGCCACGGAGATTGCAACTGTATACCATGCTGTGGCGCGTCAAGCGACATCACTGAACGGCATTGTTGTTGTCCGCGAGGATAGCCCGTTTCGTCGTATAAAAGACTTGAACAATACCCGGATTTTATTCCCGTCAGAAGAGGCATTCTCATCATCAATTATACCGCGTGCCGAACTTCATGCTGCGGGTGTCCGCTTTGAAATATCTTATGTCGATTCTCACGATTCGGTTTATATGGCTGTTGCACGGGGCCTAGCAGAAGCTGGCGGCGGTGTTGAGCGCACCTTCAGCTCAATACCCAGAGACATCAGATCCCAGCTTAGAGTTATGTACCGGACGCACCCTTATACGTCCCACCCCTTTGCTGTTTCAAACCGGGTTGATGATGAAGTTGGCCAAAAATTTACTGATGCTTTGTTGGAAATAGCAGAGAGCCCGGGCGGGAAAATATTATTTAACGCCCTTGGTATCGGAAATATTATTGAGGCAAAGAACAGCGACTGGGATGATGTGCGGGAAATTCTTGAGGCGGAAAAGGTGGCAGAAGCGGCAGCTGCCAATGCTGAAAAGGAAACCCCCTGATGTTATTTCGAGCTAAACTAATCATTGGCGTCTGTCTGGTGCAAGTGGTTTCACTTCTTGTTTTGCTGGCTTCCACGATCAATACCCTGTCTTCAATTGAAGCCAGAATGGTGGAGGACCGGGCCGCCACCTATATTGACCTTGTCAACCAGGCATCGGTTGGGGCGATTGCTGCCTTAGATTTGGCGGCGCTGGAAGAACTGGCTTCACAGATGATATCTAAGCCGGATATCCTGTTTGTGGCGATCAAAAACCTTGATGATATTATATTGGTATCTGCTTCGCAGCGCAGAGATACCAATATTAATTCCTTCACCTGGTATGCCAAGGGGGAGCACGAGCCGGAACTTGGGGCTCCGTTATCCGTTTGGGCCAACATCGAAAGTGCCGGACTTGCTTTTGGGCGTGTTTATCTTGCCTATGATACCGGGGCTGCCGCGCATGAGGTAAGCGCAGCCCGTAATGAATTTCTTATACTTGCTACACTACAGCTTTTGCTGACGTTGGCGTTTTCTGCTTTTCTTGCCTATGGCCTGAACAAACAGTTTGGCGCCATCAAGGAGGGCATCGCAGAATTCGCAGCCCGAAACTTCAAGTTCAAGATACCTGTGTTCAACAAAGATGAAACCGGCAACATTGCAGCGTTTATGAATGATATGGCTGCGGATTTACGTTCGATGTACGGCGACCTTGAAAACAGGGTTGCTCACCGGACCAAACAGCTGGAAGCCGCCAACCAAAAACTAAATGTTACGGTTAGTGAGCTGGAGGAAACACGGGGCGAACTGATTGAAAAAGAAAAAATGGCATCTTTGGCTGGGCTTGTTGCGGGTATTGCCCATGAGGTGAATACCCCGATCGGTGTTTGTGTGACGGCAGCATCCTATTTTGTTGACGCGGTGAATACTGTCAAAGCCCAGTATGATCGCGGTGAACTTACACAGGATGATTTTCTCAAGGCACTTGGGGATATGCAGGAAAATTCAAATCTTATTCTGCGCAACGCAATGCGCGCGACCGACCTTGTCAAAAGCTTCAAGCAGGTTGCTGTTGATCAGACCAGCCACGAAATGCGAGAGTTTGAACTGGGTAGTTATATGTGTGATGTGGTCAATACCTTGACGCCTGAGATTAAAAAATTGGGTGTCAAGGTTGCGACCGACTGTGAGGATGACATCCGGATTGAAAGTTATCCCGGTGCGGTTTCCCAGGTTGTAACCAATTTGATCCAGAATTCGATGAAACATGGTTTCAACGGTATTGAGAATGGAAAAATTGATATTTCTACCGATACAAATGGCGATCAGGCGATGATTTGTGTCGAAGACAATGGTGTGGGTATGTCAGAAGAAGTTCGTGCCCAGATTTTTGATCCGTTTTTCACGACAGCACGCGGAGATGGTGGCAGCGGACTGGGATTACATATTGTGCATAATCTGGTGACCCAGGTTTTGGGCGGCAAGATAAAATGTACTGACGGCAAAGACAATGGCACCTTGTTTATCATTAAATTTCCCCTGAAACTAAAGCTCTCTCAACAGCAGGTTGAAGCCAAATCTGAGAAGCTGGCGCTTCAGACTTAACGCTTCACCCCCCCCAACAAAACATGCCCGGCTACTAAAATTTATGTAGCCGGGCATGTTTTGTTGGGGATAGGAAAACTCTGGAGTGGGCAGAAAAGACAGCCAAGCGCTGACTTGAGTTTCCTGACGTTTCTGGAACAATAGATAGGCAGAAGTAAGCGCCTTCCGCCTGAACCAGCCCGGAGGGCTTCCCTCCTTTTTAAGCCATTGTTGAAACCCTCTCGATTTCATCGAGAAAATGCTTGATGGAGGTGGCCATCTTGTTAGCGTTTGCAGCCACTTGCTGGGCGGTTGACAGCACCTGTGCTGCCGCGCTGGTTGTTTCTGCCGCACCGCCAGACACGCCGCTGATGTTCTCACTGACTTCACCGGCACCGTTTGCAGCTTCCTGAACGCTGTTGGAAATTTCAAGCGTCACGGATTGTTGTTGTTCGATGGCAGATGCAATTGCTGAAGCATATTCCGCTGATTGTTCAACAGCCTGATAAATTTCTGTCATCGCTGTTGCGGATTGGGCCGTGCGCGCCTGGACGTCCTGTATTTGATCACTGATGCTACTGGTGGCCTGTGCGGTTTGTGTGGCCAGGCTCTTTACCTCGCTGGCTACCACAGCAAAGCCTTTGCCCGCATCACCGGCACGGGCAGCTTCAATCGTTGCGTTTAATGCCAGCAAATTGGTTTGCTCGGCGATATCATTGATCAATTTTACGACGTTGGTAATTTCCTGTGATGCACTTTCCAGCTCTTCCATGGTTTTGGCAGTTTCGCTGGATTTAACAGACGCTGAATGAACCTGATCGTTTGTGCTTTTGATTTGTCGTGCGATGTCTTGAACCGAAACCCCCATTTCTTCGGCAGCGCTGGCCACTGTCTGCACATTAGCACTGACTTCTTCTGCGGCCGCGGCAACGACAGACGCTTGGCTGTTGGTCTGATTGGCAACCGAGCTCATGCTGCCTGCGGTGGATTCAAGCTGGTTCGATGCGCCGGTTACGTCTGTTAATATACCGCTGACTTCTGTGTTAAAAGCAGCCACCAGCTTTTCAATTGCATCGCTTTTTGCCGCCTGGGCTGCGCGAGTTTCCCGCTCGGCAACTTGTTCAGCTTCTTCGCGTTCGCGTTGTCGCTTATCAGCGGCGGCTTTTTCTGCGGCTTGCTGGTCAGCCAGCACTTTGGTTTCCTGTTCCAGGCGAATACGCTCAATAGCATTTTCCTTGAACAATTGAACCGCACCCGCAATTTTGCCGATTTCGTCCTCACGGTCCATATTGTCAACCGTCACATCATTGTCGCCGCCGGCTAACCGGGTCATGGTTTTGGTCATGGCCCCAATAGGGACCGAGATAGCCCGGTTTGTATAAAAAACGGTGACAGCCGCAATGGCGACCCCGCCGAGCAATAACACCCAGTTCAAAAATGTCAGGCTATCGATATGGCTGGATACCAGAGAGGCGTCCACTTGAAGCAGGTCTTTTTGGTTGTCAACCATACCGCCAGCGCGTTCACCTTTGCTGTTTTTTGGCCCCTCCAATATATCAAGGATTTTGCCAGCCCGTGGCGCTGCCTCTGTTACCAGTGTATAATTGGCCATGTTCCATTGTTCAGACCCTCTGATGGCGAACATTTTTTCTGGTAGAGGGGCGAACTGTAGGCGTGCGGCCTGAAAGGCATCAAAAGTGGTTTTTTGCTTTGTAGACAATAACCGGCGGCTTTTGCTCAAATCGGCAAACCGGGCTTCATTTTTGGCCCAGCTTTTGTCAAACTGGTTTTTGAAATTGATATCGCCAGACAGCAAATAGGCACGAATATTGGCAAGGCTGATGGCAAACGAGCCACGTACATCGGCCATTACGCCCAACAGGGCCTTGCGGGCCTTTGTAGCGTCGCGGTTAAGTTCTTCATCAATCAGCGCTGTAATTTGCGTTACCTGAATAGCAGCAAGCGGGGCGGCCTCCTTTAAAAGAACTTGATTGGCAGGGTATGATTCGGGGCTATTGGCAATCTGCTCTACTTTGGCCTGCGCTGCGCTGAATTCCTGCAACAGGGTTTTGAGACTGTTCAGTTTTTCGACATTGGCAGGCACTGTCCAGTTTTTCGAAAATTCAGTCATGGTTGCGACATTTCTGTCGATATCCGCCCATACATTATGGCGTTCCGTTTTGAAGCCCTCATTTCCGGTGAGCATCCAGCCGCGAAGGGAGGCAAGGGACGCATTGATGTTTCCAGCCAAACGCGCGCTTGTTGCTGCGGTTGGTACACGCAAGTTGACAATGCGGTACGATTCTTCGGCAATATCAGAGACCTTGGACGCAGTGATAATGACGGAAAGCACATAAATCAGAATAATGGTCATAAAGCCGACAATTAAGCGGCCGCCAATACTGGACCGGAAGTTGATAAAACGTTTCCATCCGTCGTTGTTCTGTTGATTGTAGTTCATAGCTTCACCGTGCATTTTCTGTGGTATCATTATTTGCCTCCTTAAGCCCCCTATGCATCTCTAGTGTTGTGGAAAGTCATTAAGAAAACAGAAATAAAAATGCCCGCGCAGGGTGATTTTTTGTAGAGAGGTCGCGATCTGCCAGCAATGTGAATGTGTGACTGGTATTCCAGCTTTAACCCGACTGTAACGACCGTGAAACATAGCCGGTATTTCGTGCGTTACCGAGGGATTGTGGTGGTTGTCAGGGCGAGCTAAACATGGGTAGAGAGCGACTCGGGCCCTTATTAGCTGTTCTGGTTTGCTTTACAAAGATGCGGACTGTGCGTATAAAGCGCGCCACCAATAACCCGCACGGAGGGTGGAACGCCCTTCGTGAAGTAAATGACCTGGCGCGGTACCGCAGTGAAGTGGTCGCAAAAGGCAGGATGAAGCCAATGCAAATCACCCCAAACGGCCATGAGCCGATTGTCTCTCCGCGTGCGCCCAGTGAAGCGGGCGGCAAGATCAACCTGCTTGGCCTTGACAGGGCTGAACTGAAAGACGCGCTCCGCAGTTTTGGCGTGCCGGAAAAACAGTTGCGCATGCGTGCGACCCAGCTTTGGCATTGGGTGTACCACAAAGGGGCGACTGATTTTGACCAAATGACCACCATATCGAAGGATATGCGCGCCAAGCTGGTGGACCATTTTGAGGTCCGCCGTCCTGAAGTGGTTGAAGCCCAGTATAGTGAGGACGGCACCCGCAAATATTTGATCCGCTTTGCGGACGGCAACGAAGCGGAAGCGGTTTATATCCCCGAAGAAGATCGCGGCACGCTCTGTGTTTCAAGCCAGGTGGGCTGTACACTGAATTGTAAATTTTGCCATACGGGCACCATGCGTCTTGTGCGCAACCTGACGGCGGCTGAGATTGTCGCCCAGATGATGATCGCCCGCGATGACCTGAACGAATGGGAAAGCCCCACCGAAGGCCGCATGGTCACCAACATCGTGATGATGGGCATGGGTGAGCCGCTTTATAATTTTGACAATGTCAAAAAGGCGCTCGAGATCATTATGGACGAAGAAGGCATCCAGCTTTCGCGCAGGCGTATTACGTTGTCCACATCGGGTGTTGTACCGCAAATGGAACGCGCTGGCCGCGAGATCGGTGTTAATCTGGCGGTATCGCTGCACGCGGTGAATGACGACGTGCGCACTCAGATCATGCCGATCAACAAGAAATATAATCTCGATGCCGTGCTAACGGCCTGCGCCAATTATCCGGGCGCGCACAACGCACGCCGCATTACTTTTGAATATGCGATGTTAAAGGGTATTAACGACAGTGATGAAGATGCGCGCCAACTTGTGCGCCTGATGCGCAAATACAAACTGCCCGCCAAAGTAAACCTCATTCCGTTTAATCCCTGGCCGGGGGTTGATTATGAATGCTCTGATGATAGTCAGATCAAGCGCTTTTCCGATATCGTGTTTGAAGCAGGCATCTCCGCCCCTGTACGCACCCCGCGTGGCCGCGATATTATGGCCGCCTGCGGGCAGTTGAAGTCAGCGTCAGAGAAAAAATCAAAAGCCCAGATAGCACGCGAAGAAACGGCTATGCTGGTGGTAGAAACCGGATAGGCTAATCCTTAAATCGCTGCCCGATCATCACTTAATCATCTTTGGCTTTGCTGTCTGCTATTTGTTGCGCTTCCTGCATAAAGGCCCACACCTCGTTCGAAAAAGGCTTTTCCGGCGCGCCTTCGGGCCAATCGTCCATATTGTCATATAGTTTGGAGGCGGCACGCATGAGCGATGGATCCACATCGTATATCACCTGTGTCATCGCGTTCCATTCCAGAAGGATAGCTTGAGCCTCAGGGCTCGCTGGATCGCTGCCGACCAGCTTTTCGGTGCGCGCCAAAAGCTCAGGCCATGCGGCTTCATGTGCTTTCACAACATCCTGAGGCACAGCATCTTTCGCAGCGGCCCAGCGCACGCTTTCTTCGGGTGTGTAAAATTTATCCCAGACTTTTTTCCATTTTTTCTCGTCCATCGCCGATTCTCCCATTTTGATCATATTGCACAATGTGAAAAGATCGGTTTCAGAACCATTGATTTGAGAAAGCGCATCGTCAACTGCACCGAGTGCGGTTTTGGTGGCCTCCAGCTGTTTTTGCAACAAGCCCCGCTGCACAGATAGCACTGCTGCCGCATCTATTGTTGCGGAACCCAGCATGCTTTTAATCTGCATCAGGGTAAAACCAGCGCGTTTCAACAGCTGGATTTGTTGCAGCCGTATAATATCGAGATATTTATATACCCGCTGGCCAGCTGCACTGCGCGCAGGCGCCAACAGGCCCTTGCTTTCATAGTAACGCAGCGCCCGCACCGTAATGGATGAACGTTTTGCCAGATCACCAATTGACAGCATTTTGATCTCCCACAGTCCTTATTGTTCTTTTCACAGTGCCCAGCCCTAAGCCCTGACGCAACGTCAGGGGCAAGCGTAAAATTCGCAATCAGTATAAAACAAGCATTTTTGCACAGAAAACTAATCCAAAACGCCATAATGTCTTAATTGACGCGCCCCTTATTCACCCTATACTCCCGGCACTTGCGAGGAGCCATATTTCAATTCGGAGTCGTCTGATGTCACCGACCACTAAGTCTGACAAAATCAATAAAGTTGTGCTGGCCTATTCGGGCGGCCTGGATACGTCTATCATCCTGAAATGGCTGCAGGTTACCTATGACTGTGAAGTGGTCACCTTCACTGCCGATCTTGGCCAGGGTGAAGAGCTGGAACCGGCGCGAAAAAAAGCCGAGATGCTGGGCATCAACGATATTTTTGTTGAAGACCTGCGTGAGGAATTTGTTAGCGATTATGTGTTCCCCATGTTTCGTGCCAATACGGTTTATGAAGGCATGTATCTGTTGGGTACAGCGATTGCGCGGCCTCTGATCGCCAAGCGCCAGATTGAAATTGCCCATGACGTTGGCGCTGACGCCGTTTGTCACGGGGCCACAGGTAAGGGGAATGACCAAGTTCGTTTTGAGCTGGGGTATTATGCTTTAAACCCCAACATCAAAGTGATAGCGCCCTGGCGGGAATGGGACCTTTCCAGTCGTACGGCGCTCATTGATTTTGCGGAAAAACATCAGATTCCAGTACCGAAAGACAAGCGCGGCGAAAGCCCTTTCAGTGTGGACGCCAACCTGTTGCATACATCCTCAGAAGGCAAAGCTCTTGAAGACCCGTGGGCGGCCGCCGAAGAATATGTGCACAGCTGTACCGATAACCCGGTGGATGCGCCCGATACGCCTGAGTATATTGAAGTAGAGTTTGAAAAAGGTGATGCGGTTGGCATCGGCGGTGTGGCAATGAGCCCGGCAACTCTTTTAACAGCGCTCAATGAGTATGGCCGCAAGCACGGCATCGGACGGCTCGATTTGCTGGAGAACCGCTTTGTGGGTATGAAGTCCCGGGGTATTTATGAAACGCCGGGCGGCACTATATTGCTGGCGGCCCATAGAGGCATTGAGCAGATCACGCTCGATAGTGGGGCCATGCACCTCAAAGACGAGATCATGCCAAAATATGCCGAGACGATTTACAATGGTTTCTGGTTCAGCCCCGAACGCGAAATGATGCAGGCATTGATTGACAAGAGCCAGGAATTTGTCGCGGGCACGGTTCGCCTAATGCTTTACAAGGGCGGTGTGCATGTGGTGGGCCGTAAGAGCCCCTATAGCCTCTATTCGATGGAGCATGTGACGTTCGAGGAAGATAGCGTTTACAACCAGCGTGATGCGGAAGGCTTTATCAAGCTAAACGCCCTTCGACTACAGCTGTTGAAGCAGCGCGGCAAAGTACATGAGCCACCAAGCTACGAGTAAACCGAACAGGCAACACAGACCAAACGGGTCGCAGCGATAGCATCGGAAAAGGGCGATTATGGCAGATATTTTTACCATTATTGCTCCGGTATTTCTGATTATGATGCTGGGGTATGGTCTTGGCCAAACTCGCCTTTTCCCAGAGGGCGCATCCAGCATTCTTATCACGTTCGTCTGGTATGTAGCGATCCCTGCTTTGATGTTCAGGGCACTCGCGCCCAAGGCCCTGCCGTCAGTGCACGAACTTTTGTTTGTGGGTACTTATTATGGCTGTCTTTATCTGGTTTATCTGCTGGCTTTGCTGTTAACACGAAGGCTGTTTGGGTTGTCAAAAGCCGAACAAGGTGTTTTTGCGCTTACGAGTTGTTTTGCAAATGGTGGATTTATCGGCATTCCTATCCTTGAAGGTGCTTATGGGCCTGAAGGTGTGCGTTTGCTGTTAGTGCTTTTAAGTTTTCATACACTTACCCTTATTCCTGTAACAACATTCATCGTTGAACGTACGCTGCGGCCTGACAACGAAGGCCCCGGCCTGCTGGCGCGCACTTTTTCCAGTGTGGGGCAAAACCCAATTTTGATTGCATTGCTTGCCGGATTGACCTGGTCTGCACTATCACTCCCGTTCCCTTATTGGCTCGACAAACTGTTGGAATTGCCGGCCAGTTCAGCGGCGCCTGTTGGTTTGTTTGCTGCGGGGCTGGCGCTTTCTGGTGTGCGCATATCAGGAAACCTTGGTCATTCGGTCTTATCGGTGATGCTGAAGTTGTTTTTGTTGCCCGGGCTTGTGTTTTCAGTGGCCCATGTTGGGCTTGCTTTGCCGTCCATTTGGGTCGGTGTTGCCACCCTGATGGCAGCCCTGCCTTCGGGTATGGTGGCCTATAGTTTTGCAACCCAGTACGGCGTGGGCTCACGCCGGGCAGCGACAGCGGTTTTGATTTCAACAGGGGTGTCTGCGGTCACACTGTCTATAGTGCTGTTACTTTTGAAAAACGGAGGGTTTTTATGAGTAAGACCTGGAAAATATACCTGTCAGGAGAAATTCACAGCAATTGGCGCGAAGAGATTGCTGAGGGTGCCCAAGAGGCGGGGCTGCCTGTCGAACTGTCTGCGCCGGTTACGGTGCATGCTGATAGTGATGACTGCGGCGCAGTGATGCTCGGGGAGCCGAAAAGCGCTTTTTGGCGCGATCATATGGGCGCAAAAATCAATGCTGTACGTACCCGCAAGCTGATTGCGGATGCTGACATTGTGGTGGTACGCTTCGGTGAAAAATATCGCCAATGGAATGCGGCCTTTGATGCAGGTTATGCAGCAGCACTGGGCAAAAGCCTGATTGTGCAGCATGGCCCTGAGCTAACCCACGCCCTGAAAGAAGTTGATGGTGCGGCGCTCGCCGTAGCGGAAACCCCGACGCAGATTGTGGAAATACTGCGTTACGTTACAACGGGCGAATTGAAACGATAACGGCAGGCAACCAGTGCGAACCACGACCAAGCTGCTCTATCAAACAAACTCTTTCGACTGTGAGCCTGCTTGTCGCAGCGGTAAAGCTTGTGAGTCAGCATAAATTGTAATATATAGTATGTACAATTTTGTAAGGTAGTTCCTTGTCCAAACGCGATGATTTGATAGATGCTGCAAAAACCCTGTTATGGGAACAGGGTTTTGAAGCGATGAGTCCAAAAAAAATAATGCGGCTCAGTGGCGCAGGCCAAGGCAGTCTGTATCACCATTTTGAGGGAAAACAGGATCTGGCGTTGGCGGCACTGGCGGAGGTGGCCACCGAAATGCGTGCGGTTGTGGACGATGTTTTTTCGGAAGACAAGGCGCCGATGGATAGGCTGTCTGATTACCTTCTTGGATCAAGGCAGGAGCTTAATGGATGTCGCCTTGGACGACTTTCAAATGAAAAAACTGTATATGAAACAAATATTTGCACTATAATTGGTGACTATTTTAATTATGTTTCACAGCATTTACACACCACCATAAATGATGCCAAAGCGGCAGGGGATCTTCCCCATCATCTGGATGCGGATGCCTTTTCCAGGAGCCTGCAGGCTGTTATCCAGGGAGGATATATATTGGCGCGAGGCACCCGGGATGCAGCTTTCATGAACAAAGCGCAGGAAGGTGCCTGGGCGATGGTGGAGGCCCTTAGCAGGGGACATTGACGCAAATTACGTATAATTGTAATGACTAGTAGGTACATGTATGAAATTATTCTATTCTCCAACATCTCCCTATTCACGAAAGGTCTATTTGCTCGCCAAATCGCTGGGTATGGAAAATGAGGTGGAACTGGTTTCTGCTAACCCGCTTGACAATGACCCGGCGTTTCTTGTGGTGAACCCGTTGGCGAAAGTGCCGGCGCTGGTGCAGGGCGGCAAGACATATTTTGACAGCCCCTTGATTGCTGAACAGCTTTTGAGGTTAACCGGTCAGAACCGTGCCAGCGACACTTATATGGTGATGCTTCAGGTTCAGGCGCTGGCGGACGGCATTCTAGATGCGGCGGTGGCGCTCAGGATGGAAGCCGTGCGCCCGGAAGCGCAGCGCTCGCCAATGTGGCAGAGCCGTTGGTATGCCGCCATTGACAGGGCATTGGCGCTGCTTGAAGACAGCGTCATCGACACGCTTTCCGGCTGGAAGCTCGACAGTATTGCTGTTGCTTGCATGCTGGACTATCTGTGTTTTCGCCTGCCGGAAATCAAATGGCAAGACAGCTGCCCCAAAGCCGCAATTTGGTTCAAAGATGTGCAGGGCCGTAAGGACATGACCGAAACAGACCCACGTACCGATTGAGCCTACAAAAAGCGCCTTATGCTTACAAAAATATCTAGGTTATTTTGCGCGCTGCTTATCCCTAAGGGCCTTGAATTCACTGCCTTCTGTCCAATTAGGCCATGCGTCACCATCTGTCAACATTCTACCCACGGCATAATATAATTCCAGGTCTTCGACGGCACCGGAAAGATCCCATGTGGGGTCAAATTCATCTGCTGGTTTATGGTAGCGGTTCGCCAGATAGTCGGCGCGTTTGCTTTCCACAAAAGCCCTGCCTTTTTCTCGGTGTACATACCCGGCATTTGGGTAAATGGTAGGCACGCCGCGCTTTGACAGTTCAAAATGATCAGATCGGTAGAAGTACCCTTTCTCAGGTTCGCTGTCGGGCATCAGTATTCGGTCCTGGGTTTTTGCAGCGCTCGCAAGGTAACCGTCAAGTTCGGAATTGCCGTAGCCAGTTACGGTTATATCTGTTGTTGGACCAACGATGTTTAGTCCGTCCATATTCAGTCCGGCGACTGTGTTTTTAAGCGGAAACAAAGGGTGGGCAGCATAATAGGCTGAACCGAGCAGCCCCTGTTCCTCTGCGGCTACCGCCAGAAATAATACTGAACGTTGAGGGGTGGGCCCTGCCGCGTACGCACGTGCAAGTTCAATCAATCCCCCTGTGCCTGTCGCGTTATCCAAAGCACCGTTATAGATATTGTCCCCTTCCAGGGTGGGGTCTGTACCAATGTGGTCCCAGTGGGCCATATAGATGAAAATCTCGTCAGGGTTTTTGCTGCCTTCAACCATCGCGGCAACATTCCTTGATGTCACATGGTCGATTTTGCTTTTGAAAAAGCTGCTGGCTTGCAACCCCATAGGCACCGCCCGGAAGCCTAGCTTTTCTGCGGCTTTGCTAAGGGCAGTCCGATCAAGCCCGGCAGCAGCAAACAGTTTGTCGGCGGCATCTGTGGTAATCCAGCTTTCAGCCTCCAACAAATCACTACCCTTATTGCTGCGCACCATATCAAACTGTGGACCAGTCCAGCTGCTGTCAACGGTTGCCCACGGGTAAGCAGCGGGCAATGTCTCATGAATGATGATCGCCCCGGCGGCACCCTGACGGGCGGCTTCGTCGAGCTTGTAACCCCAACGGCCATAATAGGTCATGGCGTTGCCGTTAAATAACTCAGGATCCTGTGTCGCATACCCTGGGTCATTCACTAACATGACAACGGTTTTTCCAGTAACATCAATACCGTCATAATCGTTCCAGCTGCGTTCCGGCGCGTTGATACCATACCCCACAAAGACCAGCTCACTTTCGTGGAGTTCGCTTACCTGTTGTTCGCGCCGGGTCCAGATCACCATATCGCTGCGGTATTCAAACGTAAGGGTTTGATCACCTTTGGCGATCATCAGTTTTGGGCTGCCCAGAGTTTCAATGGATACCAGTGGTACATGCTGGACATAACTGTCACCATTCGCGGGTTTCAGCCCGGCACTGCTGAATGCCTGGGTTAAATACTGAACGGTCAGCTCCTCGCCGGGAGTGCCTGGACCTCGCCCGCCAAATTCATCAGAAGCCAGTGTTTTTATATGGTCGGCCAACGTATCTGTAGTGATTTCATACACAGCTTGTGATGTGCTGGGCTGTGTGTTTGTATTTTCAGATGTATCACGTTGATCACAAGCGCCAAGCAACGCACAAGCGAATGATACAAAAAGAAATTTCTTCATCTGGTAGGCTCCCTCAATGATTAATGCCACCGTGGATAAAGCCGGGTGTGAAGTCAATTAAATCTGCTCTGGAATATGGCCAGGTCCGGAGATTACCCGCCAAAGGCGCTTTTAAGGCCATCGAGCACATACTGTGCCGCAAGCGCAGCCAAAATCACGCCAAGCAGGCGGGTTAGAATCGCATTGACGGTAGGCCCCAAAAAATTCATCACCCGACCAGCCATGAAAAATACGATTAGGGTAATCAACATCACCACACCGAGCGCAGTGACAATGCCGCCAAGCGCTGTGATATCATTTTCATGGTCAGCGACCAGAAGCATAATCGTGGCGATGGCGCCGGGTCCGGCCAACAACGGCAAAGCCACGGGGAAAACTGAGATATCCTCAAAATATTCGTCGAGTTTTTCAGCGGCTTCCTGTTTGCGTTCGGTTCGTTTTTCAAACACCATCTCTAACGCAATGATAAAGAGCATTATCCCACCCGCGACCCGCAAACCGTCCAGCGAAATGCCAAGCGCACCGAGAAACCGTTCACCCAAAACCGCAAAAAAGAGAAGGATCAACGTGCCTATAAGGGTGCCTTTGATCGCCATTTTTCGTTGATGGGGGCGGCTTGTGCCTTGGGTAAGCCCGGCAAAAACCGGCGCAATGCCTACAGGGTCAACAATCACAAAAAGTGCAATAAAAGCGGCTGCAAAAGCTTCATACATAGCTGTTTCCTTAGTCTTGTAGCTCTACGCCCTCCTGGCGGCATGCTGCTGTGACGGTGTTCTTCAAGAGGCAGGCAATTGTCATGGGGCCGACCCCGCCCGGCACGGGTGTTATGGCACCTACACGGTTGGCGGCGCTTTCAAAGTCAACGTCGCCGACAAGCCGCATTTTGCCTTCGCCGCGTTCAGGCGCTGGAATACGGTTAATGCCCACATCAATCACAGTCGCACCTTTTTTGATCCAGCCCCCCTTGATCATCTCGGGTCTGCCGACGGCGGCCACCACAATATCGGCGGCTGCGACTTCATCAGCCAGGTTTCTGGTACGGCTATGGGCGATGGTAACCGTGCAGTTTGCGTCAAGCAGCAACTGCGCAATCGGTTTGCCTACTATGTTTGAGCGTCCGACAACGACGGCTTTCATGCCGCTCATGTCACCCAGTGTACCTTCAAGCATCATCATGCAGCCTAGCGGTGTGCAGGGCACCAGACCGTTGCCCCCGGTTGCCAAAAGGCCACTATTGATGACGTGGAAGCCGTCCACATCTTTTTCAGGGGCGATGGTTTCAATCACTGCGGCTTCATTCATGTGTGCAGGCAACGGCAATTGTACCAGAATACCGTGGATCGTAGCATCAGCATTCAGAGCTTCAATGACGGCGATCAGGTCAGCTTGTGGAGTGTTGGCGGGCAATTCACGGTGCACGCTGTGCATGCCCACTTCTGCTGTTTGTTTTACCTTGTTGCGTACATAAACCTGGCTGGCGGCATCCTCACCAACAATGACAACAGCGAGGCCTGGTGTCAGGCCGTGCTTTGCTTTCAACACGGCAATGTCATTGGCGACTGTTTCCCGCACACGTGCGGCAAAGGCTTTGCCGTCAATAATGTTGGGGGTAACCTGAGGGCTGGTTTTGGTGGACATGAGGTGCTCCGTACAATTGTTTTGGTACGCGATTATTTTGGTGCGCGGCGCGCTGGGGTTAACCGGTTAAGCCCATCTTACGCATCCTGACATCCAGTGCGTTTATCAGTTCATCCGGCGAGCCTTCAACAAGGATGGTTTTATGCCAGGATTTATCTCCCGCTATAAGGCGAATGCTGGTTTTCGGCAAGCCGAGTTTTCTGGCGAACAGCTTTAACAGGGCTGCTTTGGTTTTCCCGCCCTTCGGTGCAGCTGCGGTACTTGCGCGCAGCAGGGGGTTGCCATCCGCATCAGCCTGAATGGCGCCCAGAGCATTTTTGGAAGTTGTTGGCGTTAATTTTATGCGAAAGACAGCACCGTCCCTGTGGGGTTCAGACACTAGCCGAAGAAAAGAGGCTGGATCGAAGTCCGGATGAAAATTTCAACAAACTTGACCAATACCCACAAGATCAGGATCGAAAGGTCGATCCCGCCCAGGCTGGGAATATATCTGTGAACAATGCGCCTGATTGGTGCCGCAAGCGGCTCAATAACACTATGCAGAAAGTGCGATATACTTTGCACAAAAGGTTGGTGGCTGTTGATGACGCCAAAAGCCGTTAACCAGCTGAGGATCACATAAGCGATCAAAAACCAGCTGTAAATGCTAAGAACTGTATAGATCAGCCAGAAAATTGCGTACATACCATTGCTCTCTCTTGTCGGTTGCGGCGCGTTTTGCACGCTCCTTGCACATGATGTAAGGAGTTTAAAGCCCAAATGCAATTGGGCGGCAACAATTGCCCTAATTTCCGAGTCGTTTGAAATGATTTAGGAAATAAGGTGGGCGTTTTTTGCCTAGTGGGCAATTTTTGCCCTCAATAAGACGAGCAGAAAGCTGGTATAGTGAACTAAGATATGGCGTTTTTTGGCACATCAGTGAGTTTTTCCGGATTGTTTGGTCCCGTTAGTGGTCAACAACCCAGATTTCAGACACAGATAATTGGGGTGGGTAGTTCGCTCCTGGCGGCGTCGCTCGATTCTAAGCAAATCAATAACAGCTTATTGTCCTTAAGTGCCGAGGACCGTGCCTCGATTAATCTTCGAGGTACTGACGATGCGGTGATCCCACCCTGGCAGCTGCCGGAAGAAACCAAAACGCTGAACCAGCAAGTTCGTGAGGTTCGTGAACTTACAAAGTTTATTGACCTAAAAGCTAACGACTTGAAAAGTCTGTCGAATGATGTGGATACTCAAGCGACCTTTGCAGTTTATAAGGCGCTTTCCAATATGCGCATCCTCGCGGACTATGCGGCGCAGGACGCTACGTCGACGGCCTCACTTGATCGACTGGATGAACAGTTTCAGGCGGGTCTTGCGGAAGTTAGGGATTTTCTGTCGACAGCTGACCTTGAAAAGCTTGATCTGTTTCTCGGCGACAAACAATATAAAGCTGAAGCAACGACACGCACCGGCAAGAACGAAACCGAAACCAATAGCTCACTGATCAATAGCGACCCCAATGCCGCCATTACCGGGTTAACGGGCACAGAGGTTTTTACGGTTTCAATTACCAAAAGCGGTGCCACGGATGATATTGTGATTGACCTGAGTGGTCTGTCGGGCACGCTTAGTTTGAACAATGTCAAAGATTATATCAATACGCAGATCGAAGCCCTGACGATACTTGATGGTGATGGCGAGCCTGTACCCAAACACCTGACCCGCTTTGATGTCCACCGCGACGGCACAACTGGCCAATATGGGCTGCAAATTGAAGGCACCTTGACCGAAGAAGTGAAATTGTCTGCGGCGACCGCGACACCGACACTTTATGTAGCGTCAGCTGTGTCCCAGCTTGATGATAGTTTTGCCACAACCAGCCGAATTACAGAAATAAATGGACTGGATGCCACATTGACCGTTGATGATGTGACATCATTTTCCGGCATTGATTATGAGGCAAGCGAGTTAAAGGCCATTGTTGGCAAGCAAGAGGACGACACACTTGACCCAGAGCTGGCCGCACTGCGTGACAAGTTCAGGCTGGATGCCCTGAAAACAGTTACCGGCAATGAGGATGCGTCGCTGACAGAGGAAGCCGACAACGAACTTTCCATTACCAATGTAAATAGCGACAATCAGGTGAATGCCAATACCGCTGCTAGCCGGGTGGTAACGGACAGTGAAGGCGGCATTTATGTTGTTGGCGCATCAGATGGCAGCTTTGGTCACCAGATTAACACAGCAACCGACGATGATGTTTTTCTCACCAAGTTTGATAGTGAAGGAAATGTTGTTTTTTCAAGGTTGCTTGGTGTTGCGGGGGATGCACAGGCATACGGTATCACGGTGGACAGCGGCGACAATGTTATCATTGTGGGTCAAACTGATAGCGCTCTTTCAACAAGTGATGTCATTGATACAACAGACGCTTTTGTTACCAAGATCAGCAAACGCGGTGATGAGGTATTCCGGTACCAGCTTGATAAATTTGGCGAATCTGCCGCATACAGTGTGGCCGTTGATACCAATGATGATATTTTTGTAGGTGGCTATACCAAGTCTGCGATCAGCTCAACGTCAGGTTTTTCGGGTGGCAAGGATGCGCTAATCCTCAAATTATCAGGTACGGACGGCACACTGACAGATTCGAATGTTTTTGGCACCAGCAGCGATGAGGTTATCAAGGGTATTGCCGTTGACAGCAACGATAATCTGGTCGTTGCCACAGAATCGGCAGGCAATGCGGTGGTTTACCGGATTGATGGTACGGACCTGACCAATCAAACGGGCAGCCTTGATTTTGGCGCTCTTGGTACAGGAGGGTCCATTCAGGGCATCGCAATTGATACCGTAAACAGGGATGTTTACATCGCGGGTGTCACCACCAATGCTGCGCTGGATGCGGGCGGCACCGCGACACTTAAGGAAACAGCCCAGGGCGGCTTTGATGGTTTTGTAAGTGCCGTTAGCCTCAATGGCATCAGCAATTTGAAGGCGGAAAGCACAACATACCTTTCCACCACAGGCACAGACCGTATTGCGGATGTTGTAGTTGTTGATCAGGTGGTCTATGTGGCGGGCACCACAAGCGGTACGCTGGCCGGCGAAACCGCACGCGGTGCCACAGACGCATTTGTTGCCCGCATTGACGGCAAAAATGGTGATCTGCAAAATATTGAACAGTTTGGTGAAGGACTTGCCCAGCAGGTTTCAGGCGGGTTGGCGTTTACAACACAAGGCAATAGCGTGTTGGAGACATTAGGTTTGCCCACGGGGTCGGTGGGGCTGGATGAAACACTTGATGTTCAAACCCAGACATCCGCGAAAGAAGGTGATTTTTTCTATCTCACCATAGACGGCGGCACCAAAAAGAAAATTACTCTGGATGACGGTGATACCTTCGACGATCTGAAGCGTAAAGTTCGTATTGCCGGTTTTGGTAAATTAACCGCTGAAGTCTCTTCAACGTCTGAGGGTTCCAAGCTGGTGATTAGCGCCTTGGATTCAGGCGTATCGATTGATCTGTTGCCAGGGACGGGTGACCGTGACCTGCTGGAACGCATCGGACTGGCTCCGGGTAAGTTGTTACCTAAAAACGAAGTTTTTGGCCTTGACGGTGAAAAAACAGCTACAGTTTCATCAGACCCGGATAATCTGGGCGGTGCTTTTGCTCTGGGCCTTGACGGTGCTCTGCATATTAGGGACAAAGCGACAGCAAAATATGTGCTGGGATTGCTTGATACAGCTGTCACCAATACCCAGCGCGCGTTTCGTTCACTTACCTTTGATCCGTTGAAAGCCCTGCTTTTGAACAATCAAAGCACAAATGGCCCTGTGCCCCAACATCTCCAAAATCAACTGGCTAATTTTCAGTCTGGACTGGCGCGGCTTCAATCTGGTTCATCATCACCAAGCGTTAGTCTGTTTGCTTAGGGCCTGACCCTAGGCAACTGTTTTGCAGACCAAGGCTATTTCGTATATGGGCATGAAGTACGGAAAAATTTCACCGGCCACGCAGTAAAAAACAATTGGGCAGTAAAAAACCCGCCGAAGCGGGTTTTGCCTCTCGAGTGGTACGCGGGAACAGGTGCACGATTGGGGGTCGAGTAAATATTTACCTATCCCCGCACCCCTGCTCGAGAGGCTCTATAAACAATACAAACATTGTGCCAAGCTGCTTAGGCTTATTTTATTTATATTTTACAATTGGTTAGCGAGTTTCTTTTTAGAACAGCCTTAAAGGTGGATATTAAAAACGCGTTATGCAACAATAATAATTGCAAATAGCAATAATAATTGCAAATAGAGATTATTGGCATAACAACATTCCAAAAAACATCAGTTCTCCACCTAAACAATTTTATCAGTTCAGCTATTATTCATGGGAGTTGTGGTAGGTTGGCACGAACGAGCTTTACGACAAAAGCCTGCTGAACTTCCCGGCAGTCAACCATTTCAGAGAATGTGTGATTTTCTGGTGAAGTCAGGGATTTTCTGGGATAGGCTCCATTAACTGGCTTACGGTATGGTCATGATGCAATAGGGAATAATGCGATGCGTCTACGTTTGATTTTTACAGCTTTTCTTGTCTTGGGCTTTTTGCCAATAGGGCTCGGCCAGGCTACAGCGCAGGAAGCGCAGCCTGAAGGCGAAATTATGGATGAAGGGAAACATAAGATCACGTTTGAACCCTTTCAGATCAGCCTGCTGGAGCGCGGCAAGCTGCGAGGGACCGTGGATATTCAGCTTGTATTACAACTTCAGGAGAATACAGACTATAAAAACCTGAATGCATTAAAACCGCAATTAACAGCTGATATTGCCGCAGGGCTTTCTAGCTTGGCGCGGCTGCGCTGGAGCGTGAACCGCCCCATTGATCCTGATATTGTCAGCAATTATTTGACACCAATCGTGGCCCGCAGGGTTGGTGCCGGAAAACTGGATGTTTATGTATTAAAGGCACTCATCAACCCTAAATAACCAAAACTCACACGATAATCAGTGTGATAGATTTGTAACAGGTGCCGTGCTGAGTTTGCTTCTAACCCCCCAAAATACTTGACCAAATAGCCTATTGTTCTATCCAATTAGGTGTGGGAAGGAACGGCTTAATCGCCAGACTTTTAATTGGTTAGCAATGCCACCAGCGAAAAAGTGATTGTTTGCTCTGGAATGGCGTGGGGAGATAAGAAAAGTGAAACCATCAAACCTATTTAGAAATTCTAGCATCATAGCCGTATGTGCCATGATGGGCCAGGCTTGGGCTGGCGCAGCAATAGCGCAGGATGCGCAAGCAGACGATGACGATAGTGGCAGCGTGCTGTTTGAAGAAATCCTTGTCTCAGCAACAAAAAAGTCCAGAGCACAGGCAGCGCAGGACGTGCCAATTGCTGTAACAGCTTTTGGCCAGCGCCAGCTTGACGCGCTTAACTTCCGCGACATCAGCAGCCTGTCTTATAAAATGCCAAATGTTGGCCTTGACGACATTGGCACAGCACGGGGCACGGCCAACTTTACGATCCGTGGCCTTGGTATCAACAGCTCCATCCCTTCAATAGACCCGACAGTTGGTGTCTTTGTTGACGGCATGTATATGGGCCTAACCGCTGGTGTACTTTTTGACCAGTTCGACCTGGAAAGCGTTGAAGTACTACGCGGCCCACAAGGCTTGCTGTTTGGGCGGAACGTTGTCGGTGGTGCCGTGCTGTTGAACACAACGCGGCCAAGTTTCGAGCAAAGATTCCGTGCCAAGGCATCTTACGAAAGTGGAAATAATTTTTCGGCAGCTGCCATTTATTCGGGGCCGATCTCTGACAATGTCGCCTTCAAGCTCGGCGCTTATTATAACAAGGACGGCGGATATTTTACTAACCTTGCGAATGACAATGACAGCTTTGGTGATGCAGAAACCTATATTGTTCGCCCGGCAATAACGTTCCGCGCATCTGATTCCATTGAATTTACACTGCGCTATGAACACGGTGATAGCGATGGTGATGGCCCTGCCGCTCAGAACCACGGTCTCTTTGGTCGTGATACATTTGATTTCTCCATTGATGAGGAAGGCTTTTATTCCCTGAAATGGGATCAGGCTATTGGTGAACTGAACATTGATGTTGGTTTTGGCGAAGGCACAATCACCAATGTTGTTGGTTGGCGTCAATCTAAAAGCCGTACTCTTGGTGATATTGATTCTACACCAAACTTCTTCTTCCATGCTCCTGCTGCGACGGATGCGGATCAGTTCAGTAACGAACTTCGCTATTCCGGCCGCTTTGAGGATACATTGGATGTAACGGTTGGTTTGTATTATTTCACTCAGGACATTGATTATTATGAGCGGCGCCAGATTTTTGGTGGGTTCATTGATATCTCGGGTGGTGGTGTTCAGCAACAAACAACCAAGGCCGCGTTTGCACAATTTGATCTCGATATGTCAGACAGCTTCACGGTTACTGCAGGTCTGCGTTACACAGAAGAAGATAAAGAGGTTGCAATTGCTACAATTGGTGCGGGCCTTTGTGATGATACAGCGCTTGCTTGTTCGGTTGGGAATTTCAATGACGAGGAAAGCTGGTCAAACCTGACACCAAAACTTGGCTTCCGCTGGCAGCATTCTGAAAATACACAGCTTTATGGTTTCTGGACCCAGGGTTTCCGTTCTGGTGGTTATAATCTCAGAAACACATCTCCTGCTGCGCCTCCCGGTCCGTTTGATGAGGAAAAACAGTCTTCTTTTGAAGTTGGCCTCAAGCGCGATAACGAAGATAAAACACTTCGAACCAACATTTCGGTTTTCTATAATAATATTACCGATATGCAGCGTGAGGTTAATATTTCAGACCCAATCGCTGGTGTTGTTCAGATTATTGACAATACAGCGGATGCCCGGATTTGGGGTTTTGAGGCTGAAATTCAAGCCCAGTTAACACCGAACCTGACGTTTACCGGCAACATTGGTGTTCTCGATTCCAAATATAAAGAAGTGTTGTTTGATATCAGCGGTGACGGTGTTGTGAACGATGCGGATTTGGCGCTTGATTTGCCACGCTTGGCACCGCTGACATGGGGTATGGGCCTTTTGTATGATGCACCCGTTGAGGACTGGGGCAACCTGTCAGCTGCGGTGAATTTTAATCACCGGGATAGTGCACCCTACACAGATAGCAATCTTGGCCAGCTGAATGGTGCTGAAATGCTGGACGCCAATATTTCCATTGAATTTCTGGATCAGGGCGTAACGCTTTCTCTGTATGGTAAAAACCTGCTTAATGAAGTGACCTTTGGCGGTGATACCCAGTTGCCAGTCGTCTTTGGCGGCATTCAAAACTCCACATTCTCTCCTTTGGCAAAAGGGCGGGTTTACGGTGTATCACTTCTGTTCAGCTTCTAAAGACGCGCTAACAGAAACATAAAGTATAAGGGCGAAGCTGTTGGCTTCGCCCTTATACATTGAAAGGCAGAAAAGTTCCTATTTATAAGTATTGTTTCGGTTTCGAATCAATTTTTGATCATCTACTATACAGACCGGCATAAACAAACGTTTGCTTGCGCCATAGCCATATGCCCTTAGCATGCAGGCTATGAAAATATTTTTTGGCATGTTGCTAGCTCTGTCCCTCCCTACGCAAATTGCTGTGGCGGGTGACCCCATATTCGAAAGCAATGCCCAGTTTGAGGCAAGCCAGAAAGCACGCGGCGAAGGCCTGGCTGCCTTCAGGGCGGGGGATGCACCTGCGGCCCTTGTCAAACTGGAAGAGGCCCTTGCCCTGCGGCCCAACAATACATTGCTTTTGGGTTATGTGGCGTTCCTGACGGTCGAAACCGGCGATCTGGCGCGCGCAGCCGAAGCTGCAACACAGTATGCCGCAACAGGGCAAGCACTGGGCCGGGGCATTCAGGGCAAACTTGCAGAAAAATTACCCGCCGATATCTGGGCACCTATCAAGGCGGCCTTTGATGCAAATATAACCGCCAAAGGAGAAGCCACCCTTCACTATGTTATCCCCACAGATATTGCCCTTGTTGAAGGCATTGCGGCTGCACCGGGTGGTCGCCTGTTTGTCTCCAGCGTGGTGTCTGGCGGACTTTATGTGCTGGAAGACGACGGTCCGCGACAAATTATGAGCGCAGCAGATCACAACATGGGAAGTTTTTTTGGCATCACCCATGACCCTTTGCACGGTTCACTGTGGGCCACTTATGGCCGCGTAGATCAAACACCGGTCCACAATCCGGGACACAACAAAAGCGAAGGCACAACCGGCATCGCTGAATTTGATGCAATGACCGGCGCGCTCAGGCACAATTATGTGCTAGACGGTTCCACCGCTGATCATCAGATTGCAGACCTGCTGATTACCCATGACCATACGGTTTACGCAAGCGATGCTGCAGGCAAAGCCGTTTATAAGGTGGCAGGAAATACACTGGCCAAAGCCTTTAACCTACCATACGCAACAAGCCCGCAGGGCCTTGTTGAAACCAAAGACGGTATACTCATACTTGCAGATTATGGGCGCGGACTTTGGCGCTTGGACCGCAGCAAAGGTACGGCCTCCCTACTCGGCGTGCCTCAGGGCATAAATCTTGTTGGCATTGACGGGCTCACCGTGCACGGCGATCACCTGCTTGCAGTCCAGAACGGTGTGAACCCCCACCGGATAATGGAAATCACACTGTCAGACGATTATAAATCGGTAAAAAACGCCACCGTTATTGCACAGTCCTTGCCAAACTTTGATGAGCCAACTCTCGGCGTATCAACGCCCTCGGGTTATGTGTTTGTGGCAGGTAGCCAATGGCCCAAATACACCCCCGGCGGGGCGGTAAAAGAGAGTGCCACCATAAAGCCAACACACATACTGAAGCTGACTATAGAGTAACATGGGTATTTTGATTTGCTGCTGGATAGTTTTCTAGTAGAAATTACAGAATACTCCATGATTCAACAGTATTGGCCATCTCCATGAAAATATTGAAGGGTATCGGCTTTTTCACTCTTTACGCCATAGCGGGCGGCATAGTGGGAGCCTTGCTGGCAAATTATTCTGATAATCTTCTGCCGAGTACCAGTGAGCTGGGTTTTGGCAAAAGCACACTAATCGGACTTATATTTGCTTCTATTATTGTCGGTTTTTTCGTGTCTGTTCTTATACATGAGCTGGGGCATTTGCTTTTCGGGGTCGCAGCAAAAATGAAACCGGTAGCGATGATGGTTGGGCCATGTTGCTGGAAATTCGAGGAAGAAAAAAGGTGGCCAAAACTTACCTTTCAAAAAGGAATTGTGGGGGGTCTAACCCTTTGTGTTCCTACTGAAATGACAGAGCTGAAAAAGCCACTTGTCCGTTTTATTGTTGGAGGGCCTCTGGGCTCTTTTGCACTGGGAGCCGCTTGCATTGCATTTTATAGTGTTTCACCAATGCTTCTGAAAATTCCCCTTATCTTTACCGCCTTAATCACTATTCTTTTAGGCCTCTATAATCTTTATCCTAAAACGGTTGCTGGCATGCACACCGATGGTGCCCGCTTGCGAACTCTCTTTAAAAACAATGCTGCTTGTGATGAAATGATCGCCCAGTTTTTACTGAGCGCACACATGTATGCAGAAGGCACGCCCAATGACTGGCCACAAGATCAAATAGACACCCTGGTAAAGGCAACAGAGGACAGCCCTGAATGGCGGGCAGGGCAATATTTTTCCTACATGAAAACAAAATTTTCCGAGGACTGGGCTTCTGCGAAAGCCCATTTGGCCCTCGCCTCCCAAAATCTTGACGATATGCCGCGAGTGATGAAAAACAGCTACCTTTCCAGCATGGCCACCTTCAGTGCTGTATGCGACCATGATTTTGAGTACGCAGGGAAAATGCTCACTGAAACGGGCCGGGGTTTTATCAGCGAGAAACATACGGAAGCCATTTATAAAGCCATCATCCACATCTCTGACGGCAACAACCATGCAGCTGAAGAACAGCTGGCCAAGGCAGAAAAAACAATGAAGAGAGCCTTGTTTAGAGGCACCGTTTCATTGGCCAAGCAGGATATCCAACGGTTGCGGGCTTATATTGCAACAAAGCAAGCGGCTGAAAGCTCCGCTAAGACATCACTGTAAACCCTGAGACTATGTTGATGCAGAGCGCTTTTTACGCCGTAAGCTCGCCTTTCGCCCACAGGGCTGCATCACGCACAAGGGCGCTTTCATCTTTAGTGAGGCGCTCAACAGCAGGCAAATAGCTAGTATCACGGGAATTGCCAATGGCAATCAAGACATTACGCACAAAACGGTCACGGCCGATGCGTTTGATGGGGCTGCCGGAAAAGACACTGCGAAAGCTGGCATCGTCTAAACCCACCAGATCACCGAGCGCAGGTGCCGCAAGTTCAATGCGTGCATGAAAGGCGGCCTCGGCCGAGGTTTGCGCAAACTTGTTCCAGGGGCACGCGGCCAGACAATCATCACAGCCGTATATACGGTTACCAATGGCGCGCCTGAATTCCTCCGGGATCGGGCCTTTATGTTCGATCGTCAGATAGCTGATGCAGCGGCCTGCATCGATTTCGTACGGTGCAGGGAAAGCGCCTGTGGGACAGGCCTCCATGCATGCGGCGCAGCTGCCGCACTGGTCACTGTGGGGTGTGTCCGCAGGCAAATTCATATCGGTATATATGGCGCCCAGAAACAACCAGCTGCCAAACTCGCTTGAGACCATATTGGTGTGCTTGCCCTGCCAGCCAAGCCCCGCACTTGCAGCCAGTGGTTTTTCTGGCACGGGAGCTGTATCAACAAAAACCTTCAAATCACAGCCATGTTCAGCCACCATCCAGCGCGCCAGCGCCTTAAGGCGTTTTTTCACCAGGTCGTGATAATCCTTGCCGCGTGCATAGACCGAAATATTAGCCATATTCGGGTGCCCCAGAAGGCGGCGCGGATCATCTTTGGGGCCGTAATTCACACCCAGCATAATCACTGATTTTGCCTGCGGCCACAGGGCCTGCGGATGTTCACGCTCTGTCATGCGCCCTGCCAGCCAATCCATACTGGCATGCCGCCCAAGCTTGATAAAAGTGCGAAACCCTTCAATAACCGCGCTGTTGGTATGGGCCTCTGTAATGCCAAACTGATCAAAGCCAAGCTCAAACGCCTTGGCTTCCAGCGCCTCGCGGATATTCTTATCCGCAGGCAAGGCTAAAAATCCAGTTCGCTATAATGTTTTGGAGGGGCAAGGCCATTGATTTTGTCACTCAGGAGCGAACGCACGGAACGGCGCGATTTCACACGCACATACCAGTCTTTCACCTGCGGCCAGTCCTGCCAGTGGATATTGCCAAAATAATCCGCAACAGAGATGTGAGCTGCCGCAGCGGCATCTGCCATTGTATACTGTGCGCCTGCCAGATAATGGCGGCGCTCGGCAAGAAAGCTGATATAGTGCAGGTGAGTTTTCATGTTGTGTGCCGCGCAGCGGATCGCTTCGCTGTCAAGTTCGCCCATGCCAAAAAAACGCTTATAGAGCTTCTCGGTAACCAGATGACGGGTCACTTCACTGCCCAGTTTGGTGTGGAACCAGCCTACCAACCTTCTGATCTCATAACGTTCATCAGCGTCCCCAACCAACAGGGGCGGCTGGGGCACAATTTCTTCCAAAAATTCGGCGATTGCCATCACGCCTGAATAGGCCTTGCCGTCATCCATCACCAGAACCGGAACTTCGCCCGCCGGATTAAGCGCAAGAAACGCAGGCCTTCTGTCCCACTCTTTTTCAATGCGCAGGGTAAAGTCAATGCGCTTCTCGACAAGAAGCACACGAACAAAGCGCGCGGCAGGACTGAGCCAGTGATGATACAGTATCGGCATGATTTGTCCTTGTTAACCTATGTACCCGAGCGGGACCAGCGAGATTTTAAGTTGGCGAAAAATTATGCCCTAAGTTTGACCAAAGCAACCAGCGGTCTGTTTTTGTTTGGCAAAACCAATGCCTTTGGTGGTACGAGGCTACATTACAAACCCTTTTGATGCAGTTGAGGCTTATGTTCAATTTCAAAAAGCTGAAAATATGGCAAAAGAAAAAGCCAAAACTAAAACCACGCGCAAAAAAAGATGCCGCTGGTAATCTGAATGAGGAAAAAAACCTTTCCGGGCTGTTTTGTGCCAACCCTTTTGAACAGCTGGATATCTATAAATCCGGCGAGGCTTATTCCTGTTGTTCGGCCTGGCTGAAATTACCTCTGGGTAATGTAAAGAACCAGCCTGCCACAACACTGTGGAATTCCGAGGCATCACAGGTCATCAGAGCCTCCATTCATGATGGGTCTTTCCGATATTGTGACCAGAAGTTATGCCCGAAAATTCAGGGCAATAAATTGCCAACACTAGAGGTGGCCCGGCAAAATCCTGTGCATGCGGATTTTATTGAAAATAAAATAACGACGCTTGAAGACGGGCCCACCTTTATCAACTTCTGCAATGATCCGTCCTGTAACCTTGCCTGCCCCAGCTGCCGTGTTCACAAAGTGATGATCACTTCAGGTAAGGATTATGAAGAAAAACAGGCCATCCACAACCAGATCGTCGATGCCTTTATGGGCAAACCAACCGACCGGCACTTTTCTATCAATGTCACCGGATCTGGCGATCCGTTTGGTTCAAAGGTCTATCGAGAGTTTCTTTTTGATATAGTTGGCAATGATTTTCCAAATTTACACGTAAATTTGCAAACCAACGGTGTGATGTTCACAGAGAAAAGCTGGAACAAGCTCCATAAAATTCACGGTAACCTGAATAATCTGATTATCAGCCTTGATGCTGCTAGCGCAGAAACCTATGCGATCACACGTCGGGGCGGCGACTGGGGTTTGCTGCAGGAAAACCTGGCGTTTCTATCCGAGAAAAAGAAAGAAGGGTTTTTCAATTTCTTCCGGCTCGATTTTGTTGTTCAGCTTGATAATTTTACCGAAATGCCCGCCTTTGCCGAGCTGGCTTCAAGGCTTTGTCCTGATGAAATCTATTTCAGTATGGTGACCAATTGGGGCACATGGCCAAAAGAAATTTACGAGAGCAAATGCATCTGGAAAGAAACCCACCCCCGGTTTCAGGAGTTCCTGGAGGTCTTGAAGCACCCTGCTTTTGACCTGCCCGGCGTGGACCTGGGCAATGTTAGCCATTACCGGGAAATTGCGCTGAAAGCGGAATAAAAGACTTCGGCCCTGTTTTCTAAGCAAGGCTGCCGTACTGGTCCGCATCTGTTTATTCCCGAAAACTGCCAGTCCAACCCGCATCAGCATTAATAGAAGTAATCCAAATCAGGCCGATAAAGCCGCTTCACCGGGTTTATCGCTTACAGGGTGGTCCAGACGGGCAATCATTTCCTTGGGCACCACCTGCCAAAATTGGCTGCGTTTGGCTTCCCAGTTGGAAAGAATGGTTTTTGCCCAGCGGCTGTGGGTTTCAGCCACATGGTCCTCAATATGCGCCTTCAGGACCGCTTCCCAGTGTGCGCTATCGATCCTGTTCATCAGCACAGTTTCGCTGTTGACATGTTCTTCAAAATTACCTGCACCGTCATAGACAAAAGCCATGCCGCCCGTCATGCCTGCACCAAAATTATCCCCGACATCGCCAAGAATTACTGCCGTGCCGCCCGTCATATATTCGCAGCCATTGGCACCGCAGCCTTCAACCACAACAATAGCCCCCGAGTTACGCACAGCAAAACGTTCGCCCGCTTGCCCGGCTGCATATAGTTTGCCGGATGTGGCACCGTACAGCACCGTATTGCCAATGATGGTATTATCCTGCGAATTGAAGGATGCCCGGTTCGATGGCCGCACAACAATCGTGCCGCCGGACAGGCCTTTACCAACATAATCATTGGCGTCGCCGGCAACCTCAAGCTTCAGGCCCTGCACAGCAAAAGCACCAAGAGATTGCCCGGCAGAACCGCGCAGCCGCACCGTTACATGGTCCGCCTTCAGGCCCGTCATGCCGAACCTACGGGTAATTTCGCTGGAAAAGCGCGTGCCAACCGCGCGCAGCGTATTTTGCACACTGTAGGTCAGCTGCATTTTTTCGCCCTTGCTAAATACAGCCTGCGCGTCTTCAATCATCTGCGCATCCAGCGAATCCGGCACCGGGTTCCGGCCTTCAAGCGTGCAGATATGTTTTTGGTTTCGTCCGCCAACCTGCACCAGAAGAGGGTTCAGGTCCAAATCATCCAGATGGTCCGCACCGCGGCTGACCTGATGCAGCAATTCCGTACGGCCAATGATATCTTCGAGCCTTTCCACGCCCAGTTGTGCGAGGATTTCGCGGGTTTCTTCGGCAATGAAGCTAAACAAATTCACCAGCTTTTCGGCTGAACCACTAAACTTTTTACGTAAATCCTCGTCCTGCGTGCAAATGCCTACGGGACAAGTATTTGAATGACACTGGCGCACCATAATGCAGCCCATTGCAATGAGAGACGCTGTGCCAACACCATATTCTTCCGCACCGAGCATAGCTGCAATCACTACATCACGGCCCGTGCGGATACCGCCGTCTGTCCGAAGCTTCACCCGGTGCCTCAGCCCGTTAAGCGTCAGCACCTGATTAACTTCGGCTAGGCCAATTTCCCACGGCGTGCCTGCATATTTGATGCTGGTCTGGGGGCTGGCCCCCGTGCCACCAGAATGGCCTGAAATCAGGATGACATCCGCATGGGCCTTGGCCACACCGGCTGCAATTGTGCCGATGCCCGCGCTCGACACTAGTTTCACGCAAACCTTGGCGCGTGGGTTGATTTGCTTCAGGTCATAAATCAGCTGTGCTAGGTCTTCGATGGAATAAATATCATGGTGCGGCGGCGGCGAAATAAGCATAACACCCGGCGTTGAATGCCTAAGCTTTGCAATCATGTCTGTAACTTTAAAGCCGGGCAGCTGGCCACCCTCACCGGGCTTTGCCCCTTGGGCAACCTTAATCTCAAGTTCCTCGCAGGCGTTCAGATATTCCGCTGTTACACCAAAACGTCCGGAGGCAATTTGTTTGATCGGGCTGTTGGCATTATCGCCGTTTTCATAGGGTGTATAACGGCTTTTGTCCTCGCCGCCTTCCCCCGACACCGACTTGGCCCCAATGCGGTTCATGGCAATAGCCAGCGTTTCGTGTGCTTCTTTTGACAGCGCACCTAGTGACATGCCCGGTGTGATGAAGCGCTTTCTCAGCTGGGTGATGCTTTCAACCTCTTCCAGTGAAGCGGGGGTTTCAGCTTTGCGGAAATCAAGCAGGTCCCGCAAGTTCAGCGGCGGCAGCTTGTGTAGTCCACGAGAATAATTCAGGTATTTGGCATAATTATCATCCCCCACCGCACTTTGCAGCAGATGGATAAGCTGGCCATCATGACCGTGTACTTCACTGCCGCGCCGATAACGGTATAACCCGCCAATCGGTAATGCGGCTGCGGCACTGTATGCTTTTGCGTGTTGTTCAAGCACCTTTTGCTGGATACCAGAAAGCCCGATACCCGAAATTTTGGTCGGCATGCCGGGGAAAAACTCTGCCACCAGAGCGCGCGACAAACCCAGGGCCTCAAAATTATTGCCGCCCCGGTAGGATGAAACAATTGAGATGCCCATCTTGGACAATATTTTCAGCAAGCCCTGATCAATGGCTTCGCAGGCGCGCACAATGCACTCCGTGAGACTATAGTCGCCGTAAAGGCCTTTGGCATGCCGGTCTGCAATGGCATCCTGCGCCAAATATGCGTTTACCGTTGTGGCACCCGCCCCCACCAAGACAGCAAAATAATGCGGGTCAAGGCATTCTGCTGCGCGCACATTCAGGCTGGTAAAGGTGCGGATACCGTTTTCAACCAAATGTGTATGCAAACCGCCCGTGGCCAATATCATCGGCACGGGTGCGCGGTCTGGCCCAACTTTTTCGTCGCTCAGGAACAAGTGGCCCCGGCCTTCGCGCACGGCGTCTTCAGCGTCGCGCCTGATGCGGTTAAGCGCATCCCGCAGCGCCGTGGGTCCGCCCGCTGCATCAAACGTACAGTCAATGATCTGGGCCGCATCCCCAAAATGCTTGATCAGCGATTGCCACTCGCGGTTCGAAAGCACAGGGCTGTCCAGCACTAGCGCGCCTGCCTGCGTATGGCCTTCGTCAAAGACATTGGCAAAATTGCCAAAACGGGTTTTGAGGCTCATCACCCTGTGTTCACGCAAGCTATCAATCGGCGGGTTGGTAACCTGGCTGAAATTCTGGCGAAAATAATGCGACAGATTTCGGTATTGCTGGGAGAGAACCGCCAGCGGTGTATCGTCGCCCATTGACCCAATGGCTTCTTTGGCATTCATGACCTGCGGTTGCAAGATCAGCTCCAGGTCTTCATGGCTTAACCCTGCCGCAATCTGGCGACGGCGAAGGTCTTCGCCGCTGTGGGTGGCAATTTCATCCCCGGAAAAACCGGGCAAATCAGAGATGCTTTTCAGATCCTGCACCCATTCACCAAACGGCTGGGATGCGGCCAGTTTGTCCTTGATATGACGGTCATGGAAAAAACGGCCTTCTTTTAAATCCAAAGCAACCAACTGTCCGGGACCAAGCCTGCCTTTTTCGCGCACGTCTTCTTCATCCACCACCACCATGCCGGTTTCAGAACCAACGATCAGAAAGCCGTCTTTGGTAACGGTAAAGCGCATGGGCCTGAGGCCGTTGCGGTCAAGCCCTGCAATGACCCAGCGGCCATCCGTGGCAGCGATAGCAGCCGGGCCGTCCCACGGCTCCATCACGCTGTTTGTATAGGCATACATATCGCGGTGGTTTTGCGGCATGCTGAACTTGTTGGTCCAGGCTTCAGGCACCAACATGGTTTTCACCATGGGGGCCGAACGCCCTGCACGCACCATCACTTCAAACACGGCATCAAGCGCGGCAGAATCTGAAGCCCCCATGGGCACCACGGGTTTGATGTCATCAGAATGTTCACCAAAGGCGATGGAGGCCATACGGGTCTGGTGGCTTTTCATCCAGTTGACATTGCCGCGAATGGTGTTGATTTCGCCGTTATGCGCCAGCATACGGAACGGCTGTGCCAGCCACCACTGGGGGAAGGTATTTGTTGAATAGCGTTGGTGGTAAATCGCATAGCTCGACACATATTTTTCATCCAGAAGGTCAGGATAAAAAGTGGAAAGCTGCTCGGCCAGAAACAGGCCTTTGTAGATCACCGATTTGCTGGAAAGCGAACACATATAAAAGTCACCAACCTGAGAGGCGATGACGCTGCGCTCAATACAGCGGCGGATGATATAAAGCTCGCGCTCGAATGTGTCATCATCAACACCTTTGGTATTGGCGATCATGATTTGCTCAATCTCGGGGCGGGTGGCTTCCGCTTTTTCGCCGATCGCCGAGATGTCAACCGGCACCTGACGCCAGCCATAAATCGTATAACCGAATTTCAAAATTTCAGTTTCAACAATGGTACGGCAGGTTTCCTGGGCGGAAAGGTCAACCCGAGGCAGGAACGCCATACCCACAGCAATGCGGCCACCAGCAGGTTCGTGCCCGGTGGCGCGGATATGTTCCTTGAAAAACTCCTGCGGGATTTCAAGCAAAATGCCCGCACCGTCACCGGTTTTACCGTCAGCATCTACTGCGCCCCTGTGCCAAATGGCCCGCAGAGCCTCAATACCGCGCAGCACAACCTCGCGCCGAGGTTTGCCGTCAAGCGCCGCCACAAGCCCTACACCGCAGGATGAATGCTCATCAGCCGGATCATAAAGGCCAATAGGGCCGGGCACATGGTCACTATGTTTGTTCATCATAGGAGCCTCCTTTAGGCCGCAACGGCTTTTTGTTGCTCAAGAAATTTTTGAATAGAGACGGCAGCGTCACGGCCATCACGGATCGCCCATACAACCAGCGAGGCGCCGCGCACAATGTCACCCGCCGCAAAAACACCCTCAAGGTTTGTCATCATGCTGTCATGGTCCACAGTGACCGTGCCCCAGCGTGTGACGCGCAGCTCCGGAGCGCCAAATAACGACGGCAGGTTTTCAGGCTCAAAGCCAAGCGCAAGGATCGCAAGATCGCAGTCCATACTATAGGAACTGTCCGGTACGGGCTCAGGTGCCTGCCTGCCGGTGCCGTCGGGCGCACCGAGACGCATCTGGTAAGCCCGCACCGCATCTATTTTCTCGTCGCCAAGAAAGGCCTCTGGTCCCGAAAGCCAGACAAATTCAACGCCTTCTTCTTCAGCGTTTGTTACCTCACGCGCTGAACCCGGCATATTAGCCCGGTCCCGTCGGTACACACATTTCACAGACTTTGCGCCTTGGCGCACAGCGGTACGCACACAGTCCATCGCTGTATCGCCACCGCCGATAACAACAACGTTTTTGCCCGCAGCATCCAGATTACCATTTTCAAGTTCAGGCACTGTGTCACCAAAATCGCGTTTGTTGGCGGCGATCAGATAATCAAGCGCCTCACGGATACCTTCAAGTCCCACGCCAGGTGTTTTCAGGCTGCGGGCACGATAAACCCCGGTTGCGATCAACAAGGCGTCATGCTTGTCGCGGATTTCTGAAAGGGTTGCTTCGTGGCCAATTTCAAAATCCAGATGGAAATGGATGCCAGACTGCTCAAGCCGACCCGTGCGGCGACCAACCACATCTTTCTCCAGCTTGAAACCCGGGATGCCGTATACCAACAAGCCGCCGGCACGGTCGTGGCGGTCATAGATATGCACCTGATACCCTGCTATCCTGAGCTGCTCTGCGGCCGCCAGCCCCGCCGGACCCGCGCCGATAATGCCAACAGATTGATCCCGTTCCGTGACGGGAGTGATGGGTTTCACCCACCCCTTATCCCACGCCGTATCGGCGATATATTTTTCGACACTGCCGATGGTAACGGCGTCAAAGTCTTTTTCGATCACACAGTTGCCCTCACACAGGCGATCCTGCGGGCAAATACGGCCACAGATTTCAGGCATGTTATTAGTACTCACGGCCATCTCGTAGGCGTCTTCAAGTCGCCCTTCGGCTGTGAGCTTCAGCCAATCAGGGATATTATTCCCAAGGGGGCAATGGATATGGCAAAAAGGTACACCGCACTGCGAGCAGCGGCTGGCCTGTTGTTTGGCCCCTTTTGGGTCAAAGCCTGCATAAACTTCCCTGAAATCACCAAGCCGGCTTTCTGCCTCGCGCTTGCTGGGCATCTGCTGCTCAATCGATACAAATTTTAAAAGTTCATCAGCCATTTTAAACCCTTTGTTCTGGCCATAACAGCGTAAGGAAGCCTGCAACCGGCACCCCCATTTGAGTGGATGTCGGTAAAAGCTCCAATAATTGAGAAATATTATGTCTGCCTGTTCATCTTTGACGCACTATATGTTCAAAATTAACAGAAAACAGCAAAAAAACATCAATTATGTCAGTATTACTGACATAATTACTTAAAAGGCTTGGTATCACAGGCCTCTACACAGAGCAATCGTATAATTTTTAGTACCGATTCGGAATTAAAAATCACCTCGCACCAGAAATAAGGGGCTGATATAAGCGACTCTGGCGCGCCCAGGATACTGGGCAACCCCGGTCGGTAAGGGCCGCCAACACCGTAGCTTCACCACCTTTAATCTTGGCCAATGCAAAGGATATAATCACATGACAGCCCTACAACTGTTTGTCCTTGCCATCGTTCAGGGCATTACCGAATTTCTGCCCATCAGCAGCTCGGGGCATTTAATTTTGGTACCCCTGCTGACGGGCTGGGCAGATCAAGGCCTGATGATGGACGTAGCTATGCATGTGGGCACGCTGACGGCCGTGCTTTTATATTTTCGACAGGACAGCAAAGGCCTGTTTCTGGCCGGACTTGGCAGTATTGGCATTGCGCCCGCACGCCGGGCCGTGGAAGGCACCCCGTACGCCAAACTGTTCTGGGCACTGGTGATTGGCACCATTCCGCTGGTGATGGTAGGCGGACTGATGGCCGCCTTCGGGCTTATCGATCAAATCCGCAGCGCTGAAGTGATCGCCAGCACCTCAATCCTGTTTGGCTTGCTGCTTTACATAGCAGACCGAAAAGGCGGGCTGGAGAAAACACTGGAACGCATGGCAATTAAACCGGCACTGATTATTGGCGCCGCACAGATTTTTGCCCTGATCCCCGGCACCAGTCGCGCAGGCGTGACCATGACAGCCGCCCGTTTTCTGGGATTCAGCCGGCAGGAAGCCGCGCGCTATTCAATGCTGCTTTCAATCCCGGCGATCCTTGCCTCTGGCGCGGCGGCCACCCTGAAAGCCCTTGAACACAGCCGCCCCGATCAGTGGGTCGATGCCGCTATCGGCGCGGGGCTCGCCTGTATTGCGGCTCTGGCTGCGATCCATCTGATGATGCGGTGGCTGGAGCACGCCAACATGACAATCTTTGTGATTTACCGGGTGGTTCTAGGACTAATGCTGTTTGCATTGATAGGCGCCGGGATAATTTAGAGAAAACCCTTGTTGCCAGAGCAGTGTGCAAACCTAAGTTATATTGTTAATAGGTAGCCAGACTTATAACCTCAATACCATACAGCAAGTAAGGCAGTTTGTCTGATTGGTTATCCTTATTACGAGGGAAATATATGAAGTTTGGTATTAAACATTTCACTGGCAAGACTATCTTTCTTTTTAGTGTGTTTTTTGCCAGTTTCCCAGGGTTTTCGGCAGAAACACAACGCTGTAGCAACCCCTATCTGGCAACAGATTTTAACGGCGCTATTATTGAAGGCAGCAAAGCCGAGCTGCTTGAGGCCGTTCAACGTGGACAAAAAATTCGCGTTGGGTGGGATATTGACTTCAACAAGGATGGCATCAGCGACCTTTCCCACTGGTCAGACGCGGATTTCCTGTCTGTCTGGGAAGGAGAAGTATTTACACAGATAAAAGCCATTCACAGGCAAATACCTGTTCGCGGCACAGCAAACATCAAACTTTCCAACCCCTTCACTGAATGGCGCGGAATGCTGGGCTCAAATGGCAAGCTTTCTGGTGTATTCAGCAGTGGGGAACGTTTGCCAGACATGATTGCCCGCATCTTTTGGTGCTCTCCACAAAAAGCTTATAAAAACATGCAACCTGAAAATGAATAGATTGCCGTTTACAAAAATGGCCTGAACGGTGAACCCTTACACGGGTCAAAAGAAGCTTTGTTTGCTGCCATCCGTAAGGGGCAATCGACCCGAAACGGGTGAGGTACTGCTATCAATCACAATGAACTTGGTATTTCGGTTGAGCACCTGATCTCACCTATCTTCCTGACCATTGCCAATCGCTCGAATGTGGTGGCGCAGCCTCCTTAATATATCGCACAGAAAAGCTATTGGAATATTGAACAGGCTGTTTTTGACGAAGGGGCCGTAATATGGCACGGAATGATGACAACTGACGGCACATTTGACGCCATCTGGGTAAACCGAGTCACTGGAGAGCCAGTGAGACGCACCCCTCAACGCGCTGTTCTCACATGGTTTACGACACAACCTGCCGCCCAAATTGCGCCTACGCTTGCTATAAAAAATGAGGTAATCAAAGACCCGGGAAGAGCCAACAACCACCATCCACAAAAAACAATCCTTTACCAAACGACACTGTCTCTGCGTTACAGCCGTGTGCAGCGAAAGCGGACCGCCATGGAGGTGGGGGTTGGTTCCAAAGCGCTTGACAGCCGGGGGCGATAAGGCTAAATCCCCGAGACCATTTTCAGATGCCCAGATGGCGGAATTGGTAGACGCGCTAGCTTCAGGTGCTAGTGCCCCTTGTGGGCGTGGAGGTTCGAGTCCTCTTCTGGGCACCAAAATCTTTTTCAGTCTCATTGAATATAATTCAAAGTAATTCAGTCCCAATCAGGTTGATACCATGAGGCTAATTTGGTTGCGTTTCGCACCATACCAAGTTTACTCAGGCCATCACTCGGATCAGTAAAAATGGACACTCAGCTAAGCGGCTTCTGGTAAAGTTTCAGCTCCATATATTGCTGGGCTTTGATAACCCAGACAGTTGTGAAGTCTGCGGCTGTTAAGCGCTTTAATCATGAAAACATATTTTGTTTCTATCCAAGTCCCTCACATAGCCAGAAAAACGAGGCCCCTTTTGATTTGGCTCTCCCTCACAGGTGCCGCCCAATTCAATCGCCTTTTTATGAAACCTTTTTACGTCTTCGATAGATCCCACACCAAAACCAACCATTGTTCCATTTCCACAGGTTGCGGATTTCTCATCAAAGGGAATAGCTACTGCAAATGCAAAATCTTCACCCAGCCAGTAGGTCATTCTTTCAGTTGATGGAACTCGATTAACTTCTGTTTTCTCAAAGAGTGAGTCATAGAATTTAGTCGCGGCTTCCAAGTTGTTTGTCCCAACAACGAAATAGTTCATTTTCATAATTTAGTCTCCTGCGTGTTAAAGTTACGTGATTGAGTGTCGTCCCACTCATATTGACAAATAAGACATTTTATGTCCTATTTGTTTGATGGTGCGCACAAATTCAAATGGCAGATTAAGGCGGTTGGAATTGCTAGCTGTTCAGCTAAAGCAAGAAGGCCTTTGCACGGTTAAAGATCTGGCGGATCAGCATGGTGTCAGTGAACGAACGATTGCACGAGATCTGTTGCTTATGCGGGAGCAGGGCATGCCCATCGACGCCGATCGCGGCCGTGGTGGGGGCGTGCGCCTTGATCGCAATTGGGGCGTCGGCCGGATGAACCTGGCCTACCCCGAAGCGGTTGATCTTCTCATTAGCATCGCGGTGTCAGAGCAAATGAACTCTCCAATGTTTTTGGCCAGCCTAGGTTCGGTCAGGCGACAGTTGGTGGCATCATTTTCGCCTGAAAAACGTAAAAAGGTGAATCGCTTGAAATCCCGCATATTGATTGGTGTCACGGCATCCACTTACGTCCAAGCGACGGTTAATGCCCTTCCGAAACGTGTTGTGCAGGCTTTGCATCAGGCATTCATTGATCAGGGAACGCTTGCGATACGTTACCAAAACGAGGGCGGTGTAACGTCCGAACGGCAGATCGAGCCCCACTACCTTTTGCTAAAATACCCCGTTTGGTATGTGATCGCGTTTGATCATCTGCGGGATGCACCGCGTACATTTCGTTGCGATCGAATTCTGACTGCACAAACGACGGGAACCCATTTCCACCTGTTGCCAAAAGAAGGGTTCCAGCAGTCTTTGGACGGAAGCGACCTTTTGATATGATCGCTCTGCAGACATTCGCCGCAACGCAGAAACACTATAAAATGGGCTCGAAGCAGCCGTTCGGTACTGGCTTCGCAAACGACCTCAAATGCAGATTTTCAACGCTTAACCCGCGCCTGACAGTATCATTATAAGGTTGAGTTCAAACACAAACATCATAGCAATGTTGTTGGCCAAAGTTAAGGTACTTGGACCACTTCATGCCAGTGCCCATCTATGTCCCCTGTGGGGCACCAAACACCCCTATTCAAAATAGACCATGCATTGGCGCGACAGGGCGACAAGCTGGCCGTCTTCTGTGAAAATACACCCGCTTTGCTGGCTGTAGCCATCAGCCGCAGCTTCAAGGGTATAATCAAGATAGAACCAGTCGCTTTTCACATCCTCTGCCGGGCGCACAAATTCCAGCGACCAGGAGAGCGAGCTGGCCATCACAGGTTTGGTAAAATGCGCCATCATCACCGGGGGCGGGATATCAGCCAATGCCACGATTTTTGCAGCCGGAAAGGCGCTCATGTCATCCTTATGGCGTACCCACATGCCGAGCCTGCGCTCACCAGTGCCTGACATGGGAATACCGCCCCCGGTCCAATGAATATCAAAGCGCTGAAGAAAACCGGGCAATTGGGTTTGGCCTAGATCAAGCGCGGGCACACTGGTGCGGGGTTCCGGCTTGAAGGCGTACTCTGAAGCCACAGCCTTTGCCGAACGCGGGGCACCAAAGGCCGCCGATGCATGCACTGCCACTTGCTCTGACGAATATACATCCACACACGCCTGTGTGACGGAGCGCCCTTCGCGCAGTATCCGTGCATCCAGCCGAGCTGCTCCCTCAGCCATGGGGGCAACAAAATTGACCATCAGCGAGCGCAGGGGTTTTGGCTCTGTGAGCAATTGCTCCATACCGCCCAGTGCTATAGACGCCGCAAGCCCACCGTAAACGGCACGCCCTTGTGCCCAGCCTGGGCTTACGTCCGCAACGGCGGCGCTGTTTGATTTCAGGTTTTCAAGCATCGTTGGCAAACCGGTAACTGACATAGCGCTTATCCTTTTTGGGCTTTTTGGCTTTTCGGTATGGCCGTGACATAAGGCACCCCTGCCGGGCTTCAAGGAAGATTTCTGCATAGGGGCCCTGCTTTTATGCATAGGGGGAAACACTGTAAAATATGAAAAACTACACTTGAGCAGGCAGCCACCTGTAATCCGACCTTTATTCTGCCACAAGGCCCTCTATAATAAGCGCAATTCATTTGCTGCCACAAAAGCGCGCACTGCAAACGGTACGAACAGGGAGGTCCATATGGCCAACTATATCTATGATGGGGATTTGCCTGACGGGCTGGATTTTGGGGCATCGGTTGCTGTTGACAGCGAAACCATGGGCTTGAATCCGCACCGCGACAGGCTGTGTGTGGTTCAGCTTTCCGCCGGTGACGGCGATGCGCATCTGGTAAAATTTCGGCTGGGCGAATATAGCGCGCCGAACCTGAAAGCTTTGATGACCAACCCGGACGTTATAAAGATTTTCCATTTTGCACGCTTTGATGTTGCCATCTTAAAAAAATATCTCGGTATTGATACCAGCCCGATTTACTGCACAAAAATCGTCTCCAAACTGGTGCGCACCTATACGGACCGCCACGGCCTGAAAGACCTATGCCGCGAACTGGGGGGTGTTTCGCTTGATAAACAGCAGCAGTCCAGTGACTGGGGCGCGGAAGCCATCTCGGACGCGCAAAAAGATTATGCCGCGTCGGATGTCTTGTATCTGCACACGGTTAAAGAAAAGCTGGATATGATGCTGACCCGCGAGGGGCGCACCCATTTGGCCGAGGCGGCTTTCCAGTTTCTGCCCACCCGCTGCGAGATGGATTTAGCGGGATACAGCTACATGGATATATTCTCGCACTAATGTAAAAACCTTGACCGGCACGCCATTATGTCAACAACAACTAAAGACCATTTCAGTAGCGAAGACCGGGCACGGGAAAAGGCACGGCGCGGCTTGTTGCCAGTTGCGCGTCATAAAACCAGCCCCCTTTGGGATAGTTTCATTCGCACCATGCGGCTTTTTATGCCTGTTGGAGCCCTGATTCTGGGTTTGGTAACAATCCTTTGGCCGTACCTGGATAACCGGGAAGTGGCTTTCACGCTTTCAACGGATGATGTGGCTAAGGGCGACAGCAGTGTCCGTATGACCAATATGCATTATGTGGGCACCGACGCCGTGAACCGGTTGTTTCATGTTGAGGCCGCATCCGGCCTGCAAGACAGCCCCACTGCGCCGCGCGTCAAACTTTCTGATATCAAGGCCGAAATGGCGCTGGATGATACGGGGGTTGCCACTGTAACTGCACGCACCGGTATATACCGTATCAAAGAAGCGACCCTGTCGCTGGTAGGCGGTGTGCAGCTGATCACCGGCAACGGTTATGCGCTTGATATGGCAGGGGCGGAGGTTGATTTGAAAAACCAACTGGCAACTGGCCAGGGTGCCATAACTGGGCGTTCAAGGTTGGGGTCTCTTGCGGCATCGCGGGTTGAAATTCGTGCTGCCGAAGAAGAAGGTATTTTTGAGGGCGGTGTTAAATTACGCATCGTGCCAAGGCGACCGCTTAAGAAATAGGCTGAAAGAAACCTGCCCAGCAGAAAAATAACTGGGCTTGAAATAAAGAACGCGCAGAGAACCAAAGCGCACATAAACATAAACCAATACAGGATGCCAAGGATGCGGCTGATGACCTATTTTTCCAGAACGACCACCGCCTTGTGCATAGGTGTTTTTGTGATGTTTACGAGTGTCGCAAAAGCGCAGTCTGTTCTCAAAAGCCATGACACTTACCAGCCTATTGATATCACTGCCGAACGTCTGGAGATGAAACAGAAACAAGGACGCGCCATTTTTAAAGGGGCGGTTCAGGTTGTTCAGGGCAAAATGACCTTTACATCCGATACACTGACAGTTTTTTACGTAACGGCGGAAGGCGCTGATAAACCAACAATTTCCCGTCTGGATGCGGAAAATAATGTGAAACTGATATCTGCCACAGAATCGCTGTCTGGCGACTGGGGCATTTATGATGTGGATCGCCGCCTTGTTACCGTCGGCGGCAATGTGGTTTTCACACAGGGCGATTCTATCCTGAAAGGCAGTCGGCTGGAATTTGATCTGGTTTCTGGACTTGCAAAACTGGATGGCCAGGCCAATGGCGGCGCTGAGGCCGGGCGCGTGCGCGGCACCTTCAGTGTGCCTGAGAATGAGTCAAAAAACGGCGCTGAAAAAAAACCTGGCGACAAACCAGACTCTGAGCCCAAAAACCCTTCCTGATACGGCTTCCGGCAGTGTTGCTTCCGCTGATATATACCAAACTGTATGGGGTTGGTCTGGACCTCTATCCACGCAGGCCGAAACGGAGATTTTTGCTTTCCCGATAAGAAAATATCCACTTTCTTATGGAATTTAGACCATCTTCATGATTTATTGACAATGCGCATGCATAAAATGAGCCAAGCGGGGATCACCCTAACAGCTTGCATACAGCGGTGCGTGAAAAAGTATGAGGCAGGTTATGAGTTTAAACGGCCAAAATGGTGGCGCGAGCAAAAATAACCCTGAAGGGCTTGTTGTTAGCGGCATCGCCAAGTCCTATAGCGGCAGACCCATTCTGCGCGACGTTTCACTATCGGTGAGGAAAGGCGAGGTTGTTGGTTTGTTAGGCCCAAATGGTGCCGGAAAAACCACCTGTTTTTATTCGATCACCGGCTTGATTGCGCCCGACCAGGGACGCATCGAACTTGATGGGCAAAATATTACGCACCTGCCAATGTATCGCCGGGCCCGCCTTGGTATTGGGTATTTGCCGCAGGAAACCTCTATTTTTCGAGGCATGACTGTCTCTGACAATATTAGGGCAGTGCTTGAAGTTGCAGAACCCGACCGTGCGCTCCGGGATGCGATGCTCAATGAGCTTCTTGAAGAATTTTCCATCACACATCTGCGGAACACACCTGCGCTTGCGCTTTCTGGCGGTGAACGGCGGCGCTGCGAAATAGCCCGCGCATTAGCAGCGCGGCCCAGTTTTATTTTGCTGGATGAACCGTTTGCTGGCATTGATCCAATCGCTATTGCCGATATCCGGGACCTGACCCGCCACTTGAAAGACCGCGATATTGGCGTTTTGATCACAGACCACAATGTACGGGAAACGCTCGACATTATTGACCGTGCCTTTATCATTTATGAAGGTCATGTCCTGTTTGAAGGTACTGCCGAAGAAGTCCTTAAAAGTGAAGATGTTCGCCGCGTATATCTCGGCGAAAGCTTCAGTTTGTAGGGAGACATACCTTGGCGCTGGGCCCCAGACTAGACTTAAGACAAAGCCAGCAACTGGTGATGACCCCTCAGTTGCAGCAGGCCATCAAGCTGTTGCAGCTTTCCAATCTGGAACTCGCCGATTATGTTTCAGGCGAAGTTGAACGCAACCCGCTTTTGGAAGTTGGGAGCAACGCAGCCGACACTGGTCCGGCCCAGGAAGGCGGCGAACGCGGCGGAACGGCAACCGAAGACGGCCTGCGGGACGGCGGAACAAGCGAAAGTGCTGGTGGTGATGGAGCAGGCTCGGGTTCCAGTGAAGCCGACGGTCTTGTTGCTGCTGACAAAAGCATGGCAAGCGCCATGGATACGGGCGGCACAGCTGACAGTGCACTTGATGCCAATTTCGAAACCAACATTTATAATAATGATGCTGTATCTGACCGGCCAGAGGCGCCAAGTGCTGGCTCAAGCTCGCTGAGTTATGAGGGGGCCGGGGCAATCAAGGGCGGTGGTGGTTTTTCCGATGACCGCGGCATCGACCAAACGCTTGAGGGCGAAGAAAACCTTCATGATTTTCTCACCCGCCAAATGGCCATGTTGTTGAACGACCCAGTCCAGCGCTTTATCGCTGTACACCTCATTGATCTGGTAGACGAAGGCGGTTACGTCAACGCACAAGCGGCGCTTGACCTTGGCCCCCAGCTGGATGTCGACGCTGAATTGGTGGAAAATACCCTGTGCCAACTGCAAATGCTGGAACCCGCCGGCGTTTTTGCGCGCACTCTGGCGGAATGCCTGTCACGCCAGCTTATGGATCTGGACCGCTATGATCCTGCGATGCAGGCGCTGGTTGAAAACCTGGACCTGTTGGCAAAACGGGACATGCCTGCCCTGCGACGCCTGTGCGGTGTGGATCAGGACGATATCGCGGATATGGTGCGCGAAATACGCGCCCTTAACCCCAAGCCCGGTCTTGCTTATGGCGGGGTTTCCGCGCAGCCGGTTGTGCCAGATATTTTCATCAAAAAAACACGTGCTGGAACCTGGGTTGTTGAACTGAACAGCGATACATTGCCGCGTGTGTTGGTTAATTCTCAGTATATTGCCGAGCTGAAAGACGTTGGTGACGACAAGGAAGCCAAGGCTTTTGTCTCTGAATGTGTCTCGAACGCCAATTGGCTGGTGAAAGCCCTGGACCAAAGAGCCCGGACAATCCTGAAGGTCTCCACCGCACTGGTTAAACGTCAAGCGTTATTTTTTGAACATGGTGTGCGTTTCCTGAAACCGCTCACGCTAAAAGACATCGCAGAAGAAATTGATATGCACGAATCGACTGTGTCGCGTGTAACCAACAATAAGTTTATGGCCTGTTCACGCGGCATGTTTGAGTTAAAATATTTTTTCACGTCTTCTATTTCTGCCGCAGACGGTGGTGACGCGCACTCTGCCGAATCGGTAAAATTCCGCTTGAAAGAATTGATCGACGCAGAAGCGCCTAAAAAAATACTCTCTGACGACAAGCTTGTTGTGCTGATGAAAGCTGAGGGCATCGACATCGCGCGCCGCACTGTGGCCAAGTATCGTGAAGCCATGAGGATCCCTTCATCGGTACAGCGGCGACGGCTTAAAAACATGGGATCATGAGTCGTTTTGACTTTTGATGCCGTGCCGGCTATTCGACCTTCCGCAAAATGGTTTAAAATCATAAATTTGATAAAAAAATATATTCATTTGCCACACACAGGCCACTTTTTATGATAGGGTAAATTCGGTGGTTTCATACGCCACAAACGCAGTGAAGTTTACAGTTGGAGCAAGCTGAAATACGATATCTGCAAGACATAATGGTATGCGACCAGCCCTGCGATGGGCGGCGCATTGAGAGGGCGGCAAGCCTGAAGGCAAACCGCCCGGATAGTGACCTGAAAAGCTGCAATGGCTTTTACACAGTACGGCGATCACCCAGATCGCTAGGAAAGGAAGATTGGCCCTTATGAATATCAATGTAACCGGACGGAAAATAAATGTTGGTGATGCCTTGACAAATCACGTTGAAGATCGCCTTTCGAATGTCGCAGACAAGTATTTCAGCCGCACCATTGATGCAAACGCCACCTTTGCAATGGAAGGACACAGTTTCCGGTCTGACGTATCGTTTCATGCTGGGCAGGGTATCAACCTGCAGAGCCGTGGCGAAGCAGACGACCCCTATGCTGCTTTCGAAATAGCAGCCGAGAAAGTAGAAAAACAGTTGCGTCGATACAAGCGACGCCTTAAGAACCACCATAAAATTCCCGCACGCGAAATTGAAATGGAGTTGGCAAACCACATTACGCTCGCGCCCGAGGAAGAAACTGGTGATGCTGCACACGATAATACGGCTGATGATCAGCCGCTTATCATTGCCGAAAACAGAACGGAAATACCCAATGTAAGTGTGGGGGATGCCGTTATGTTGATGGATTTGGCAAACGCAAATGCGTTTATGTTCAGAAACACCAAAAATGAGACACTGGAAGTTGTTTACCGCCGCAGTGACGGCAACATTGGATGGATAAGTCCAAATACTGCCGCCAATTAATGGCAAACGCTTTTTAACATTGGTGCCGGCGCAATATAAGCGCCGGGACACATGGGAAACGATCCAGAAAAGTACCGCGCCTCCAAGGATAGGGTTGTGGGGGTTCGAAGGAAAGAGTTGGGTATGGAAATCGAAGATCTGCTTACAGCAGATAGTGTTATTGCTGACTTTAAAGCCTCCAGCAAAAAACAGGTGATACAGTCCCTCGCACGCCAGATGGCACAAAAAACCGGGCTCTGCGAGCGCGAGATTTTTGCCAATCTTCTGGACCGGGAAAAACTTGGCAGCACCGGCGTTGGCAAGGGGGTTGCTATTCCCCACGCCCGTATAGCCGGGCTTGAACAAATCATCGGATTATTCGCCAGACTTTCCAGCCCCGTCGATTTCGATTCGGTCGATGACCGGCCTGTTGACCTGGTTTTTCTGTTACTGGCTCCAGTTGAAGCCGGAACGGACCACCTGAAAGCACTGGCGCGCGTTTCGCGACTGCTGCGCGATGAGGCTGTGTGCACCAAACTTCGGCTAACAAAAGAAAACGGTGCCCTGTATGCGATGCTTGCATCCCCTGCCACAGCGGCAGCTTAAGCTTGGACCTGTGCCCGATATAACCTTTTTCAAACCGCACCTTCAGCATGCCGGAAAGCTTCGCTAGTCCGTTTTACCAAATAAAAAACGCAACATGCCGGGCAGACGCGCGCGCCATGCCTCTTCACTGTGGTTAGCGCCTTTATCATAAACTGTCAGCCAGTTTTTACGGCTGTACCCAAGGCTTTGCACCAAAGTATCCACCTTTTTTTGAAGGGGCGGATAATGGGCATCCAGCGCCTGATCACCATGGTCAAAATATAACCGGTGATTTGCGGGCGGCGGCAAATTAGCCTGCATATAAGCCAGCATCATATCCGGCACTTCACCCATAGCTTCAGGGTCAATACCCGGCCAGTGAGTTGAAACACACGCCGCTGCCCCAAATACACCGGGATATTCACTAATGGCATACATAGAGATCAAACCACCCATTGACGAACCCATAATGGCTGTATTGCCAGCGTCTGTATAAACCGAATAATTTTTGTCGATATAGGGTTTGAGTTCACCGGTGATAAATTTCAGATATTCATCGGCCAGCAGCTTATCGCTTTCATAGCCGTACAATTCATCCTGCATGGTGCGCGGCAGCATGCGGTATACTTTTTCGGGAAAATATTCCTGGTGTCGCAAACCCTCGCCATTGAATATGCCAACGACAATGAAGTCCCGAACCTCACCCTTTTGCATCAACGCACCGGCGATTTCGTCAACACCCCATTCCTGCTGGTTCCAGGTTACCCGTCCATCAAATAAGTTTTGCCCATCATGCATATAAAGGACCGCGTATTTCTTTCGCGTATCATATCCTTCAGGCAGCCATATTTGCACATCTCGCGGGGTGACAAAGCTTGACGGAAAATCCTCGATTTTATCAAGCTGGCCGGTATCAACCGTAGCCATTCTACTATTGTTCTCCGCGCAAGCGGATGTAATTAGAAGTGTCGCTAATATGAAAAATGCGTTTTTCATGCTGTACTCCCAAGGGGGGAAATCAATCCCTCAGGGCACTATAGCTAGCTTTCGCCAAAATCAACTTGCTTAAAATACAAGCCGTCCGGTGGTGCATTATAGGCCAAAGCAGCACGGTCACGGGCCTCCAGCGATTTTTTCACATCAGTTTTGGACCATTTTCCGGCTCCAACAAATTTAAGCGTACCCGTGATGGAGCGAATCTGGTGATGCAGGAATGAGCGCGCGCCAGCCAGCAGGCGGATTTCTTCACCGTGTCGCTCTACACTCAAATAATCCAGTGTTTTGACCGGGCTCTTTGCCTGACAATGAACATGCCGGAAAGTCGTAAAATCATGTTCACCAACAAGAAGCTGGGCTGCCTCATGCATTGCCGCAGCATCAAGTGGGGTTTTCACGTGCCAAACCAACCCTTTGGTAAACGTTGGCGGGGCACGCCGGTTGAGTATCCGGTATATATAATGGCGTTTTGTAGCGGAAAAGCGTGCATGGAAATCATTATCAACGGCCTCTATTTTCAAAATTGAAATGGGCACATCAAACAAAAAATGATTGATCGCCCCCTGCAATTTATCCGCCGTGAAATCAGTATCCAGATCCAGATGCGCAACTTGCGCAAGCGCATGCACGCCCGCGTCTGTTCGCCCCGATCCTTGCACAAGTACAGGTGCACTGCCAGGTAGTTTTGTAATGGCCTGTTCCAACACCAGCTGAACGGACGGCGCGTTATCCTGGCGTTGCCACCCGGAATAGGGTCGCCCGTCATATTCAATTGTCAGCTTGAAACGCTGCATCCTGGCCTCTCGTTACTCTAGCCTCGTGCCAATGGGCACGGGCATACCACGAAGAAAGTCTTTGGTATCAATTGGCGCTTTTCCTGCTTTTTGCACGCGCAAAGGCCGATAAGACTGTGCATTACAAGCAATCGTCAAATCCTTGTCCAACACTGTGCCTGGGGTGCCTGATTGCGCACAAAGTTCGCCCGCTAAAATCTTGATGCGCTCACCGCCGCACATAAACCAGGCCCCTGGAAAAGGGTATAGGCCGCGCACCTGCCGGTCAATTTCGCCTGCCGGTACCTGCCAATTTATACGCGCCTCTGCTTTTTCAATTTTTTTCGCATAGGTAATACCTTCCCCGGCTTGCGGTTCGGCAACCACAGTACCCGCAACCAGATCACTGATCACACCACCTATTAGCTCTGCCCCTTGCGCTGCCAGTCGGTCATGCAAACTTGCTGTTGTATCCTTGGGCCCGATAGACGTCTCCGCACAAGCGAAAACCGGCCCGGTGTCAAGCCCGGCTTCCATCTGCATAATGCATACACCGGTTTTTTGATCACCTGCCATAATTGCCCGGTGAATGGGGGCAGCTCCGCGCCAGCGCGGCAATAAAGACGCATGCACATTCACACAGCCATATTTCGGTGTGTCGAGAATAATTTGAGGCAATATCTGGCCGTAAGCCACAACAACGGCTAAATCAGCGTGATGGCTGGCAAATTCTGTCGCAGCGGTTTCCGTTTTCATGGACTGGGGCGTAAAAACAGCAAGCCCCAAGCTCTCTGCGGCTAAGTGAACTGCGCTTTTTCGTTCTTTTTTGCCGCGCCCTGCCCGGCGAGGAGGTTGGCTATACACCGCCGCGATTTCATGCCCTGCTTGCGCAACAGCCTTCAGTGTTGGGACTGCAAAGTCCGGCGTACCCATAAATATAAGCCGCATCAAACTGGCTCCCCGCCGCTTTGGCGTCATCGGCATCACCCGACTACTATAAGACCAGAAGTTCCCGGTCAGCCTTTTGAACTTTCTTGATGATCATGTTGCGCTTCAGTTTGGAAAGATAGTCAATAAAGACAACACCGTTTAAATGATCAATTTCATGTTGCACACACGTGGCAAGCAAGCCTTCTATAAGTCTTTCCTGTGCTTTGCCATCATAGTCCAGATATTTAACTTTGACAGATGCCGGGCGTTCCACTTCGGCATAATGCTCCGGCACCGAGAGGCAGCCTTCATTATAGACATTAAAGTCTGGCGATTCCCAAATGACCTCGGGGTTCACAAGGAAAAACGGCGCGCTGTTATCTGCATCGCCTTCGGTATCAAGCACGATGATCCGTTTTGGCACTGCCACCTGAATTGCAGCCAGACCAATTCCTGGCGCCGCATACATGGTTTCCAGCATATTATCCATCAACCGGCGCATGTCGGCATCCACCTGGCCCACAGGCTCAGAAATGGTTTTCAGAAGCGGGTCTGGAACATTGATAATATCGAGTCTGGCCATATTTTTTCCGGTAATCACTAATATCAGCCGCTTTAGTTATGAAGCCTGAGCGCCAAGGTCAAGCTTTTCAACCGCATGAGCCGTGATAATTGTGGGGTTTAAACGTTAAAATTCACTGATGGGCGCGTCCAGCCTGTAGCGAGCGCGCCCGTCTTCTATTTCTATCAACCAGACATCGGGGTCATAGCTGCGTTTTTTTTGGGCAGTCGCATCTGCTGCGCGTTCATCGGCAGCATCAAATTCACCAATTAAACGCCACATTTTATTGCCGTCAAAATCAAGGGATTGTTCATAGAGGGTAATACCGCCCATGAACCTGTTTATTTTCAGAACCACACCACCACGTTCTGAATCGCCTTTTGCGACAATAAAAGCGGGCATATCATCCGAAAAACATTGACGCAGGTGGGCTTCCACCCAAAGGCCGGTTTTTAATCTTGGTTGCATGGGTCATGCTATGCGGGGCTTTAGGCGTCTTCGTCAAGGCCCAAAACATGGAGCCTGTCTTCAAACATATGGCGAACCGGATCCGGCCCTGTCAGGAAATCCAGCCCCAGGCTGCCATCATGGGACCAGGCGACAACAGCATCAATTTCTCCGCGACCCGCAACATTCAGTTTAAGCTCGGTGCCTTCCTGGATGGGCAGGTCGATGCGCACTCGTGCACCGCCAAGCGACAGGTTCCAAACCTGACACGACAGCTCATGTTTCCCTACAGCGAGTTTTCCTGGCCACAAAACAGATCGGCGGCGAAAATCCCTGTTTTCGCGCGACCCTTTACTCGCGGGTTTTTGTTTGTCGCTGCTCACTTCTGGCATATCACGGCCCGATATTTTAAATTATTTTCTGTAGTGTACACACTGAGGGTAAAGTAATTATCACCAAATGGGTTCAATTTTCTTAAAATCGACAGGCTTGCCCCTCATGTCTGCTTTGAGTACCAATAGGTAACAATCCCGGATAAGACAAAAGTATTCGTATGCAAGCAACCGAACCCAGTATTTTGATTGTCGAGGACAGCCAGACACTTGCGCTGACTTACCGCGAATATATGCGTACCCTTGATCTGCCAATCCATATGGCGGAAACGGGGCAAAAAGCACTGGAGTTGATCGCCGCCCACAAGCCCACAGTTATCCTGCTGGATCTGAAATTGCCCGATATGGACGGCATTGATATCCTGAAAAAGCTCAAAAACTCTGGCAGCGATGCTCGCACCATCATGATTACTGCCCATGGCTCTGTAGCTGTCGCGGTTGAAGCCATGCGCCAGGGTGCCTCTGATTTTCTGCTCAAACCCTTTAACGCTGATCGCATCATAACCACCGTTAAAAATGCGCTTGAACTTCATCGCCTGGCCAATCTGGTTGAGAAATTTGAAGGCCTGCAGGCGAAAAAATTTGGCCGTTTTATTGGTGACAGCCCTGCAATGCTTGCCGTTTACCAGATGATTGAAGACTGTGCGCCTTCAAAAGCCAGTGTCTTTATCACCGGACCATCGGGCACCGGCAAAGAACTCTGCGCTGAAGCAATTCACCAAATAGGCTCGCGTAAAAACCATCAATTTGTCGCGCTTAACTGCGCCGCAATCCCGGAAAATCTGATGGAAAGTGAGATTTTCGGGCACAAAAAAGGTGCTTTCACCGGCGCATCATCAGACAGGGTCGGCGCCGCTGTTACAGCAAATAACGGCACGCTTTTTCTGGATGAAATCTGTGAAATGCCGCTTGATCTGCAAGGCAAGTTTTTACGTTTCATTCAAACGGGGCAGATTGTCCCCGTTGGCAGCAATACGCCAGTGAATGTCAATGTTCGCTTTATCTGCGCAACCAATCGTGTACCGTGGGAAGAAGTCCAGGCCGGACGCTTCCGCGAAGACCTGTATTATCGCCTGCATGTGGTGCCTGTCCCGCTGCCACCTCTGTGTGAGCGCGGACATGACGTCATTGTCATTGCCCAGAATTTGCTCAAAACCTACACACACGAGGAAGGCAAGGCTTTTACCCATATGGATACGGCAGCCGAAGCCCTGCTTCTTGGCCACACCTGGCCAGGTAATGTGCGAGAGCTTGGCAATATTATTCAAAGCGCGGTTGTCTTAAATGATGGGCCTGTGCTCACCAGAGAAATGCTGCAACGACTGATGGGGCCTTCTATGCAGCGCCGCGCCAGCGACAATCCGACAAACCATTTTCCGCCGCGCAAGATAGAAGACCCTCTCCCTCCCCATCAGGACGAAATCGAGCCGCTTGATATATCTGAACGGCGGTTGATCGAACATGCCATAACCCTGTCTGGCGGCAAGGTTAGAAAAGCAGCTAAAAAACTGGGGGTTAATCCTTCAACGCTTTACCGAAAACTAAAAGAATGGGCCGAGAAAGACCCTGCTTAAGGGCCTTTCCAACAGTTTTTCGCCTTCGGATGAAGGGGTGTTTATTCTTTTTGCTCTTTCGCCAGATGATCAAGCGCAAAAGCATTGCTGGCCGCCAAACCTGCCATATTAACAAGCTCAGAAGCCGTTGAGGTCATTCGTGCGATTTGGATCGAATGGCTCATGCCGAGCAACATGGGGCCGATCACTCGTGCATCCCCAAGCTCTGATAGGAGCTTGTAGGCGATATTGGCCGAATGCAGCGCTGGCATAATCAACAAATTAGCCGGGCCAGACAGATTCATGAAGGGGTATTTCTCCATCAAATCCCGGTTCAGGGCAACATCGGCCTGCATTTCACCGTCATACTCAAATTTGACTTCGCGTTTATCCAAAATTGAAACAGCTTCCCGAATATGGCGGGTTTTGTCAGACGGTGGGTTGCCAAAGTTTGAGAAGGACAGAAACGCGGCCCGGGGCACATGTCCGAGGCGCTTGATAAAATAGGCGGCACCTTCCGCAATATCTGCAAGCTCTTCCCCGGATGGGCGCTCATTCACCGTTGTATCGGCCATAAAGACTGTGCGCCCTTTGGTAACAATGATCGACAGACCAAAAGGCCGCTGCCCGGGCAAGGGATCAATCACCCGCTTCACGTTTTTAAGCGCACGCCAATAATGACGGGTCACCCCTGTCACCATAGCGTCCGCATCACCTGTTGCCACCATGCAAGCAGAAAAAACGTTGCGGTCCCGTTTCACCAACCGCTGGATGTCACGCAACAAAAAGCCCCGGCGGTTGAGCCGTTCATAAAGATACTCAACATAGTCACTGCCTCTTGACGTATTGCTGGCATTCTTAATTTCAAAATCCTGGTCATCAACACCCATTTCGCGGAGTTTCTCGCGAATCGGTGCCTCATACCCCACAAGAACAGGGATGCCGTAGCCTGCTGCTTTAAAACCAACAGCGGCCCGCAATACTTTTTCTTCTTCAGCTTCCGCAAAAACCACACGCTTGGGTTTGCGGCGTTTAAGCTCTTCAAACATACCCGACAGTGTTCCTGCCGTAGGATCAAGCCGTGCAGACAATTCATTTTCGTAAGCATTCATATCTTCAATAGGTTTGCGGGCAACGCCTGTATCCATCGCAGCCTGAGCAACGGCCATCGGCAAACGGCGGATCAAACGCGGATCAAACGGCGCAGGAATGATATAGTCAGGGCCATAATGAGGTTGCTCACCACCGTAGGCGGCGGCCACTTCATCCGGCACATCTTCACGCGCCAGTTCCGCCAATGCCGTTGCTGCCGCAATTTTCATTTCTTCGTTGATCGTACGCGCCCGTACGTCCAGCGCACCCCGGAAAATATAGGGGAAACCAAGTACATTATTGACCTGGTTTGGGTAGTCAGACCGGCCTGTCGCAATGATCGCATCCTTGCGCACAGAGCGTGCGTCTTCAGGTGTAATTTCAGGATCAGGGTTTGCCATCGCAAAAATAATGGGTTTATCACCCATAGAAGCCACCATATCCTTGCTAATGGCGCCGGGCCCTGCGAGCCCCAAAACCACATCTGCGCCCACCATTGCCTCTTCAAGGGTGCGGTGATCAGTTTTGATCGCGTGCGCCGATTTCCACTGGTTCATGCTTTCGGTGCGCCCCGCATAAATCACGCCCGTACGGTCAACCATTGTTACATTGTCGTGAGGCAGGCCCATGGCTTTGATAAGTTCAATGCAGGCAATACATGCCGCACCGGCACCAATAGCAACCACACGTGTTTTTTTAATATCCCGCCCGGTAAGGTCCAGCGCATTCAAAAATCCGGCAGCCGTAATAATCGCTGTTCCGTGCTGATCATCATGGAAAACCGGAATATCCATCAATTCGCGCAGGCGTTGTTCGATGATAAAACAAGCGGGCGCGCCAATGTCTTCCAGATTAATGCCGCCAAAACTGGGACCAAGCAGCTTCACGCAATTCACAAATTCATCAATATCTTCGCTGTCTACTTCCAGATCAATCGAATCGACATCCGCAAAGCGCTTGAACAGAACCGCCTTGCCTTCCATCACAGGCTTCGAAGCCTGGGCGCCCAGATTTCCAAGGCCCAGAATGGCTGTGCCGTTAGAGATCACCGCCACCAGATTGCCTTTGGTGGTATAATCATACGCCGTGTCCGGATCCTCAGAAATCTTGATCACAGGCACCGCAACCCCGGGGCTATAGGCCAGCGACAAATCACGCTGTGTTGCCATAGGTTTGGAGGGGGTAACCTCCAGTTTTCCAGGACGGCCTGCGGAATGGAAACGCAAGGCTTCGGCATCCGTGAATTTGGATGATTTATTCGGCATCGGGGATCCTCTGTTCTTCTTGTAGCCGTAGCAGGCAGAATGATTTAAAAGCGAGGTGCATATGCCAATTACTATGGCATAAAGCCGCTGACAATTGAAATCGAACTGTTTTACCAAAGGTTTTTCCAAAATGGCGTCCAGTGCTAGCTCAAATGCCGTGCAGCAAACTCCAGCGACAGAAAGTGCGCATCCGGTTCAGGCTGATGAGAAACCGGGTGATAACAAATGGGCACAAATGGCGCGTTCTGGTGACCTCACACCAATGATGAGCCAGTATCTGAATATCAAGGCTGCCCACCCTGATTGCCTGTTGTTTTACCGGATGGGCGATTTCTATGAGCTGTTTTTCAGCGACGCTGAACAGGCATCCGCCGCGCTTGACATAACCTTGACTAAGCGCGGCAAAATTGGCGGTCAGGATATTCCCATGGCAGGCGTGCCTGTGCATGCCTCGGAACTATACCTGTCCCGGCTGATTAAAAAATCTTTCAAAGTTGCCGTTTGCGAACAGACCGAGAACCCGCGCGAGGCCAAAAAGCGCGGTGCCAAAGCCGTTGTAAGACGTGAGGTCAAGCGGCTGGTTACCCCCGGCACCATCACAGAAGAAAACTTGCTGAACCCACGCAGCAATAATTATCTGGTCGCCCTTGGTCGAGCACAAAAAAACCTTTCCCTGGCGGTTGCCGAAATGTCGACGGGCGAATTTTTTATATTGCCCACCAAAGCTGGGCGGCTGGACGCTGATTTGGCGCGGCTGCAACCGGGCGAGCTTCTTGTGCCAGACGACTTGATGCTTGATAGCGAATATGCAGCAGGGCTCTTTGATTGGCGCAGTGTGATTAGTCCCCTCGACAAAACCCACTTTGACAGCGCAGCAGGCACCCGGCAACTACAACAGCTTTTTGATGTTTCCACACTTGATGGCTTTGCTGCCTTTACGCGGGCGGACCTGGCGGCGGCAGGGGCGCTTGTCGGGTATCTGGATGATACACAGAAAGGCAACCTGCCAAGGTTATTTGCGCCCAAACGCCTGTCTGTAGACGGCACGATGATGATCGACGCTGCAACACGGCGAAGCCTTGAGCTTGTTATCACACAAACCGGCGACCCCGCCGGCAGCCTTTTGGCAACTATTGACAGGACGGTAACAGGGGCAGGCGCAAGACTTCTGGCCAGACGACTTTCAGCGCCGCTTACAGACCCGGTGCGCATCAACGAACGGCTCGACTGTGTTGATCACTTACATGCCCGGCCCAGCCTGCGCGCAGACATTCGGGCCACCCTAAAGTCTGCACCAGATATGGAGCGCGCGCTTGGGCGGATTTCCCTTGGCCGAGCAGGACCGCGCGACATAACCGCCATTCGCGCTGGATTAAAAGCAGCAGCAGCCATGCAAACCCTGCTATCTGGCCCTGAAGGTGTGCTTGAGGAAGTGCCCATGCTGCTTGAAGACGCGCACCAGGATCTGGGAGACCACCGTGCGCTCATTGAAGAGCTTGAGCGGGCAATTGTTGACGAGCCGCCTTTGATCACACGGGACGGCGGTTATATTGCGCCAAATTATAATGCCGTGCTTGATGAATTTCGGACCCTGAAAGACCATAGCCGCCAGTTAATTGCCCAGCTGGAGGGGGATTATCAGCGGTTAACCGGCATCTCTTCGCTTAAAATTAAACATAATAATGTGCTTGGTTACCATGTGGACCTTTCGGCGAAACACGGCGAAAAATTAATGACACCACCGCTGAATGAAAGCTTTATTCACCGGCAGACGCTTGCAAATGCTGTACGGTTTTCTTCGGCTGAACTTTCGAAGCTCGCGGGCAAAATATCAGAATCCGGGGACCGGGCACTGGCGCTGGAAGCGGAGTTGTTTCTGGAATTAACAGGTTTAACCCTTAAATCAGCACCTACTATATCGCTGGCCGCCGAGGCATTGGCGATGCTGGATGTTGCTGCTGCATTTGCCTCCCTTGCCGAAGACGAACGCCATGTTCGGCCAGAGGTGGATGACAGTGTCAACTTCAACATTATAGGCGGGCGGCATCCTGTTGTTGAAGCGGCCTTGCAGCGGGCAGACAACAGCCCTTTTGTTGCCAATGATTGCGCCCTGTCGAACGATGACAGGCTTTGGCTGATCACGGGCCCGAATATGGCGGGTAAATCCACATTTCTGCGCCAAAACGCTCTAATTGCAGTAATGGCGCAGATCGGTGCCTTTGTGCCCGCCACAAGCGCACAAATCGGTGTGGTGGACAGGCTCTTTAGCCGGGTTGGTGCATCAGATGATCTGGCACACGGGCGTTCAACCTTCATGGTGGAAATGGTGGAGACGGCGGCCATTCTTAATCAGGCAGGGCCACGCTCCCTGGTTATCCTTGATGAAATTGGCCGGGGCACCGCGACCTATGATGGTTTGTCTATCGCCTGGGCGGCGGTTGAAAATCTGCATAATATCAATCAATCACGGGCGCTGTTTGCAACCCACTACCATGAACTGACAGCCCTGAAGGAAACCCTGGAAGCCGTATCACTGCAATCAATGAAAGTGCGCGAATGGAAAGGCGAGGTTGTTTTTCTGCATGAAGTGGGGCCGGGCGCAGCGGACCGGTCGTATGGTATTCAGGTCGCTAAACTTGCCGGGCTGCCAAATGCTGTTGTTCGCCGGGCGCGCCAGGTCCTTGATCATCTGGAAAACAGTGCACAAGGCGACAAAACCCAAGGCCTGATCCACGATTTACCCCTGTTCCAGATGACACCTCCTGCGGCGAACCACGCAGCCACCAAAACCAGTGAGGTAGAAGAAAAGCTTGCTGATATTAATCCTGACGAGCTTTCACCCAAAGAAGCGCTAGAAATTCTCTATGCACTTAAAGAGGCGATGCCCGATGGTTAGGATCATGGCCTGATGTTCAAAATCCGCAATCGCCGCACACTGATTAACCGCAAAAAATTGGTTATTGCGCTGGATGATCTTGTGACCACAACCCCCAAGGACAGGCTTCAGCCGGAACTGGTGCGATTGCTGAAAGAAGCCCACCAGACCGGCTGGCTTGAGGTCAAGCGCCGGTTTTTTGAAGATGCCGAAAAAGGTCAGATGTGTGCGGCTGAATTGTCCTTTGTGCTTGACCAACTGTTGCGCACGCTTTTTGAATTTACCTGCACCCATATTTACCCGCTTTCAAACCCAACCGCGTCCGAACGGCTTGGACTGGTAGCAACAGGCGGCTACGGTCGTGGTGAGCTGGCGCCTTTTTCCGATATCGATCTGTTGTTCCTTATTCCTTACAAGTCCACCCCGTGGGCGGAAAATGTAGTGGAATATATGCTTTATGTCTTGTGGGATCTGGGGCTGAAGGTTGGCCACGCAACACGCACACCTGAAGAGAGTTGCCGTTTGGCCAAGGAAGACCTGACTATCCGCACGGCTTTGTTGGAAGCGCGGTTTCTGTGTGGTGATGAAGCCCTTTTCAACGCGGCAGCCAAACGCTTTATCTCCCGGGTTGTCTCAAATACAGGGTCAGACTTTGTCGAGCAGAAACTCGAAGAACGCAATAACAGGCACCTCAAACTGGGGGATAGCCGCTATGTGGTTGAACCCAACATCAAGGACGGCAAAGGTGGCCTGCGGGACTTGCAAACCATGTGGTGGATCGCGCGCTACCTGTACGGCGTGACCCGAGCCGGAGTAATCAACCCCGACATATTGACCGAGCAGGAGAACCGACAGTTTAAAAAGGCGGAATCTTTCCTCTGGACAGTGCGTGTAGCACTACATTTTCTTGCAAACCGGGCCGAGGAACGGCTGACATTTGATGTGCAGCGACAGCTTTCAGAAACGCTGCACTATAAAGCACATCCGGGCCTTAGTGGTGTTGAACGTTTCATGAAACATTATTTCCTGGTGGCAAAACAGGTGGGCGACCTGACGCGCATTTTCTGTGCTGTGCTGGAAGCCCGCCAGAAAAAAACCTTCTTTTCGCGGCTACGCCGTACCAAAAAGCTCAAGGAGTTCGCCGTCGAAAGCAACCGTTTGACGGTCTTGGAAGCAGACGACTTTGAAACCAATCCCGCGCTAATGGTGAAAATATTTAAGGTTGCTGACCAGCATGAACTTGATATCCATCCGGATGCGCTGCGGCTTATCAAACGTAACTTGTCTCGCATCACCGCTAAAGTCCGCCGTGATGCTGACGCCAATGAAGATTTTCTGGCTGTCTTAACATCCCCCAAAAACGGCGAAGTGAGCCTTCGGCGCATGAATGAGGCCGGGGTTTTTGGGCGCTTTATTCCTGATTTTGGCCGTGTCGTTGCGCAGATGCAGTATGACATGTACCACCATTATACGGTGGACGAGCATACGATCCGCGCCATTGGTTTGCTGTCAAAGATCGAGGCCGGCGTGCTTGCCGACGATCATCCGTTATCCACAGAGGTTATCCAGAAAGTTATTTCTCGTCGGGTTCTTTATGTGGCGGTCCTGCTGCACGACATTGCCAAGGGGCGCGGCGGCGATCATTCGGTGCTGGGCGCAGAAATTGCCAACGACCTGTGCCCGCGCCTTGGCCTCAAGGCTTCAGAAACCGAGACCGTTGCCTGGCTGGTGCGCTGGCATTTGCTGATGAGCAATGTGGCTTTCAAGCGCGATTTAGCCGACCACAAGACCATTCTGGATTTCTGCGAACTGGTAAAAAGTCCTGAACGCCTGAGACTGTTGCTGGTCTTGACCGTGGTGGATATCAGGGCCGTTGGACCGGGCATCTGGAACGGCTGGAAAGGTCAGTTGCTACGCGAATTATATTCCGCCGCTGAGGAGGTCTTAAACGTAGGCCATGCCACCAGAGGCCGCGAGGAACGTGTGGAGACACAAAGGGCAATACTGGGCAAAATACTCAAAGAATGGTCCGCCAAAGACATCGCTGCTCACCAGAAACGCATGAACGATAGTTACTGGATTGCCGAGGATAAAGATACGCTTGTTCAAAACGCGCGTTTGATGCAACGGGCTGACAAAAAGGATGAACTATTGGGTGTAACCGCCCGCGTTGAAACCTTCAAGGGCATGACAAACGTGGCCGTTTACAGCGCAGACCATCCGGGTATTTTTGCCCGTGTTGTGGGGGCACTGGGTGTTGCGGGTGCTACAATCATGGGCGCAAAAATTCATACATCCCGCGATGGTATGGCGGTTGACAACTTCACTGTGCAAGACACGGAAGGCCGCGCCTTTGGTAGTCGCCGCCAGCTTGACCGGCTTGAAGAAACCATTTTCAATACGCTTCAGGGCAACGTGCGCCCCAAAGAACAGCTGAAACATAAACGTGTATTTGGGAACAAAGAGGCTGCTTTTGAAATTGAGTCTGTTGTGCTTATTGATAACAAGGCCTCTAACTGGTCAACGGTGATAGAGGTGAACGCCAAGGACAGGCCTGGCGTTCTGTATGATCTGGCTTATGCGCTTTACCGCCTTAAACTTTCCGTTTTTTCCGCCCATGTTGCCACATACGGCGAACGGGCAGTTGATGTATTTTATGTACGCGATCTGGTAGGGCAAAAAATAACAAATAAAGTGCGCCTGAGGAATATAGAACAGAAATTGCTTAAGGCTTCAAAAGGTGAAACAAATTTTTCCGGGAGAAAAATGGTTAAAGACCAGCATAAACAAGAGGTCTCCTTTTGAGCATGATTAAAAGCATCTCGCGCGTGGGGGGCTTCACACTGTTGAGCCGCCTGTTTGGTTTTGTGCGTGATTTGTTGATGACGCGTTATCTGGGCGCTGGCATGGCATCCGACGCTTTTGTCATTGCCTTCAAGCTACCCAACTTTTTCCGCCGCCTATTCGCGGAAGGGGCCTTCACTGTTGGTTTTGTGCCGTTGTTTGCACGCGCGCTGGGTAAAGAAATAAGCACTGAAAGCCAACAGGCCGCTGAAGCTTTTGCTGGCCGTGTATTGAGCTGGCTTCTCCCCATTTTGCTGGTTTTTCTGGTAATCATGGAAATGAGCATGGTGCCCGTTATGTTTGGCCTGACGGGTGGATTTGAAGGCGACACACAAAAGTTTGACTTTGTGGTAGAACTTGGACGCTACACATTTCCCTATCTGGTGTTGATTTCACTAGTCTCCTTTTTTAGCGGTATGCTGAACGCACTGGGGCGGTATTCTGCCGCAGCCTTTGCACCTGTTATTCTCAATATTGTTATGATTGCGGCGCTTTTGTTTTATGGGGGCGACAGCATCGAAGCTGCGCGGGCGCTGGCAATCGCCGTTTCGGTGGCGGGCACTTCCCAGTTGATCTGGCTTTGGGTTGCTGCACACCGCGCAGGTATTCGACTGAAGTTAACACCACCCAAACTTTCACCCGACGTGAAAGAAATGCTAATCCTTATCGGGCCAGCGGCGATTGGGGCTGGTGTGATGCAAATCAATGTTTTTATTGACGTATTGCTAGCGGCGCGCTTTTTGCCCGAAGGTTCTGTATCCTGGCTGTTTTTTGCGGACCGATTGAACCAGTTGCCGCTTGGGGTGATCGGCATCGCGGTGGGCACGGTTCTCCTACCCAGCATTTCACGCCTTTTAGCCGCAAAAGATTATGACCATGCAAACCTCCAGCAAAATAGAGCGCTGGAGTTTTCTCTATTTCTGACACTGCCGGCCGCCGTCGCGCTCGCTGTTATTGCTGAGCCCATCATTAGCACCTTGTTTGAACGCGGAGCTTTTCTGCAAGCAGACACATATGCCACCGCATCTGCCCTCGTAGTTTATGCCTTTGGCCTGCCCGCCTATGTGATCGCAAAGGCACTGACGCCGGGATACTTTGCCCGTAAGGATACGCGCACACCAGTACGTTTTGCCGTCATATCACTGATAATCAATACCACGTTAAATCTTATTCTAATCCAATATTGGCAGCATGTTGGGCTGGCAGCGGCAACAGCAATAGCTGCCTGGGTCAATGCCGGGTTGCTTTATCACGGGCTGGCCAAAAAGGGGCACCTTACACTGATGATATCTACCAAAATAAGGATAGCCAAATGCAGTGTTGCCAGTGTTTTAATGGGGGCTGTCGTGTGGGCATTACACGATGCCCTCGCAGACAGTTTTTTGACAGACGGAAACGGCAGAATAGTAGCGCTCGGCACTATTGTTGCTGGCGGTCTGGTTGCTTACCTGCTTGCTTCTGTCCTGATGCGCTCAGTAACACTTGCGGAATTGAAAGGCTTTCTGGGGCGCAGCAGCTGATGCGGCTTGACCCTGCCCAGCCCACTTGCCATAAGGCCTGAGGTATTTCAGAGGTATTTTCAATGGTGGAGAACAACCACGTGAGCAAGCAATCCCATTCTGGCCGTGTTTTTTCCGGTGCCCAGCCTTCAGGCAATATGCATCTTGGTAACTATCTCGGGGCGTTTCGCAATTGGGTGCGGCTGCAGGATGATTATGAATGCATTTACTGCGTTGTGGACATGCATGCCATCACCGTATGGCAGGAACCGTCCGAGCTGATCGCCCAGACCCGTGAGGCGGCGGCAGCGTATCTTGCATGTGGTGTTGACCCTAAAACTTCCATACTTTTTAACCAAAGCCGGGTGTCCGGCCATGCCGAACTGGCCTGGATTTTTAACTGTATTTCCCGGCTTGGCTGGTTGAACCGCATGACCCAGTTCAAAGATAAAGCCGGGAAAAACCGTGAGAATGTATCTACGGGACTATATGTTTACCCCAACTTGATGGCGGCAGATATATTGCTCTATAAAGCCACACATGTACCTGTGGGCCACGACCAGAAACAGCACCTGGAGTTAACCCGCGATATTGCCCAAAAATTTAATAATGACTTTGGTGTTGAACTGTTTCCCTTAACCAAACCCATTATTATGGATGAAGGTGCACGGGTGATGAGCCTGCGAGACGGCACCAAAAAAATGTCCAAATCTGACCCATCAAAGTTTAGTCGTATAAATTTGAACGATGACGCAGATGCTTTAGCCCTGAAAATTCGCAAGGCTAAAACAGATGCTGAGGTTTTGCCTGCAAAGGCGACACAGCTTGAAGGTCGCCCGGAAGCACAAAATCTGGTTGGTATTTATGCCGCCTTGATGGATATGCCGCGAGACCAGGTTTGCCTCCAGTATGAGGGCAAGGGGTTTGGCGACTTTAAAAAGGCACTAACCGATGTGGTTGTTGAAAAGCTTTCCCCCATCACCGGCGAAATGGCTCGGCTGCAAAAAGACCCAGCTTATATTGACGCCGTTCTCAAGGATGGCGGCGAGCGCGCAGAGGCCATTGCAGCACCAATTCTTGCTGAAGTCAAAAAAACGGTTGGTTATTTGATCTAAGGCCTGGCCCGACTTGTTCATGAAGGGTTCAGGCGCACTTCGCTATATTATTATGCGGCGTCGCCTTCAATAATGCGGTTGATGCCGACGCAGTGCTGTCTATAGTGAGCTATGTTATTGAATTATGCTCTACGATATGAGGGTGCAAAAGTATTTTTGCGGGGATTTTGGGAGATTATCACATGAAGACTACCTTTAACCGGGTTTTATTATTGCTCGGCCTTTTTGTCCTCGCGGCTTGCAGTACCAACTTTAGAAGTGACGTCGCCACGTTTCACGAGATGTCGGTGCCCGGTGGTGAGCGCGTTATGCTAACGCCCATGATTGCCGACAAGTCTGACAGCCTCGAATTTAAGCAATATGCGAATATATTGACGGGGCACCTTCAAAAATACGGCTACAAACAACCGGGCGATGCGGAACCTCAATTAATCGCGGGTTTTGACGTGACCATCAATGATGGGCGCGAAAAGCTTGAGAACCGCATATCGCCCTACAGCGGATTTATTTATTGGCGGCGCGGGCATTGGGTTCATGGCCGCTACTGGACCCCAGTGTTTCCAACATATCATTATGACTGGGATGACACCAAAGTTGTTGCGCGCACCGTTTACACCGCCACACTAACACTGGAGCTCCGCACCCCGGACGGCGAAATGGTTTTTGAAGGGCGCGCAGAAACTGAAACCCGCCGCAAGGACCTGCCAAAGGTTATGCCGTACCTGGCGGCGGCTTTGTTTGAAAGTTTCCCTGGTGAAAGTGGCGTGACACGCCGTGTCGTGATCGCACGCGAAGAAAAATCTTCCGGCGAATAAACAAGTTATCGCTTTTCCAGAACATTCGCCGCCCTAGTTCAGAGCGGCGAATGCTTGCCGCCCTTACGTTAGCAATGGATTATCGCAATTCTTTCCTTCACTCTCTTGACAGAGGTGGTGTAGGCATATACTTTGAATTACAAAGTTCTTTGTATGAGGATAACATGACAGATATAGCTGAAACAACCACTGCCCGCGAACCTGCGGAAGACCTAGCACTTATTCGCAGTATGATGGCCGCTGGCCGTAAACGCGCAGGCACAGACGGTGCTCACCTTATATTGTGGGGCACGCTCCTAATGTTTGCCTTTTTTCTCCAATATGCCTCCATTGCCGGTTATGTTCCACTCATGGGAACGGTGCTATGGACCAGCATGATGGTCATTGGCTGGGTTGGTTCATGTTTTCTTGCTCGCCGCACGCCGAGAATACAATGCGAACATAATATTGCACTTACGGGTTATGAAACAGCATGGATGGCTGTTGGCATTACGATGGTGTTATATTTTGCAACAGCCACTCTTAGTGGGCAGCTTGAAAACAGGACAATAACCGTGCTGTCGGCAGCAGCTTTTGGCTCGGCTTTTTTTGTTATTTCCCACGTACTGGGCGTAAAACCTCTACAGCTCGCTGCTGTGGGTTGGTGGGCTGTTATGATCTATATAGTTCAACTGGAAAACCTTGATGTCGAAATTCTTCTGGTCATGGGGTTTAGCTGCGGCCCCTTAATTTTGGTCCCTGGGCTATTTCTGCGTCGCCTTGCAAAAAGCGAGGACTAACCATATGGCTGGTTATAATTACCGCGCCATCGAAGATTTAATCCATTCCCGGGTACGGTTGATGATTATGTCCTTTCTCGCTACCGCCCGCAGCGCTGAATTTACCGAGCTGAAAAAACAGCTGGACGTATCCGACGGCAACCTGAGCACCCACCTCCGGAAGCTTGAAGAGGCTGGGTATGTGGAACAAAACAAAGCCTTTGTGGGAAAGAAACCCCAAACACTGGTTCTCATAACCAAAACAGGGGATAAAGCCTTCAAAAACTATGTTGAGAGTCTGGCTGAAATGGTTGGCCTCAAAGACCAGTAAGACGAGCAAAAAAGCTATAAACAGCCCGCGAGTTGCGACAGCATGAGGATAAAACAAGATGCGTACAGGCCGCCTTCAACCGAAAATTGAAGGCGGCTTTCATTTTTTCATCGCGCTAAAGGCTTTCGAAAACAAACCCAACATATAAGCTGACCCATTCTGTCGGTGAATTGCGCCAGTTTGCATTCAAGGCGTCAAGCGGTTTTGCTGCCTGAATTTCCTCAAGTGATTTGCCTTCTCTTTTCAGTGTGCCAACGATACGGCGGCTTTCTTCAAGCATTGCCAAATATGCCATCACACCGGCTTTATCAGTAACTTTGCCGTGGCCAGGAATGACCATTGTTTCAGCGTCCGTGATTGCAAGAACCATTTCAGCCGTATTGATCATACCGCCAATAGAACCGCCGTTCGCAACATCTATGAAAGGCAGTCTGTCGTTAAAAAACGTGTCGCCCATATGAATGACATTAGAACCCTTGAAATGGATGATGCTGTCCCCGTCTGTATGGGCGTTTTTAACATGAATGACGCGCGCATCCTCGCCGTTCATATGAAGGGATATCTGGTCACTGAATGTCACAACAGGTAGTGCGGCAGGCACCGCTGGTTCCATCGTGTAATTGAAGGCTTTCAAAAACGCGCCCTGTGAAAGACGCTGGCGTACATTATCGTGGGCCATAACCACCGCACCAACCGCGCCCATGTTTTCGTTGCCGCCTGTATGGTCCCCGTGAAAATGGGTGTTGATCACAAATCTGAGCGGTTTGTCCGTGATGCTTGCAAGGGCAGTTTTGATCTTGTCAGAAAGCGGCGCATACTGATCATCAACAATAAACACTCCGTCGTCCCCGACGGAAACGCCAATATTACCGCCCGACCCATAAAGCACATGCAGGTTTCCGCGCAGCGGCTCGGCCGTGATTTCAACTTTATCCCAGTCTTGCGCCGCCGCAGCACCTGCAGCCAGAACAGCCGCAATGCTGCCCATCATCAAATGTTTTAACATCAACCTAGCCTCCCAAAAATCAGCAATACTAATATTTGCAAGCATACTAGGATTACGGCCATTGGCGTCAAATAAAATAGGCGTGACACTCCCCCAGAGGATGCTTTTGATACCCAGTGCCCTTAAAGCGCCATGCTTTTTGTTTATTTGCCTTTGCTCACAAGCCATTTTTGGCTACATGATGAGATGCGCCACAAGTTTGTTATTCTGGAGGGGGAAACATGGCCATAAAGAAGGTCATAGCTGTCGTTTTTGGTGGAAGAAGTGTTGAGCATGATGTCAGTGTTCTCACTGGCTTGCAGTTTCTTGAAGCGCTTGACCCTGCCATTTATGAAGGCCTGCCTGTTTATGTGGATCCGCTTGGTCAGTGGTGGACCGGCGATGCCCTCGCAGCGCGCAGCCTCTACCCCCTTGAGCCCGGCAATGAAAAGGGCCTGATACAGCTCACGCTTGATCTGGCAACACCCGCAGGCAGCGGCCCCCGATTTCTAACGTCTCAAAGGGGCCTAATAGGCGAAAAGCGCGGCGAAATTGCCTTTGACCTCATCGTTCCAGCGATCCACGGTTCAAACGGTGAAGATGGCACCCTTCAGGGACTTCTGGATTTTGCTGGCATTCCCTATGCTGGCTGTCGCACGCTAGGCGCAGCAGCTACAATGAACAAGGTTTTTGCCAAAAAGGTTGCGCGGGCGGACGGCATCAATGTTCTGCCGGAACTGGTGCTGACACGCCCTGAAAAGGGGAAGTTTGTTGACCCTGAAGCACTGAAGGCTTCGCTCGCTAGCGCTTTTGGCGATATATCATACCCTTATATTGTAAAACCCTGCAATCTGGGCTCCAGTGTCGGCGTTGGCAAAGCCGATAATATTGATGAACTGGTCGCAGCCCTGATGACCGCTTTCCGGCTCGATAATGAGGCCCTGATTGAACCCTTTGTTGCAAACCTGAGCGAATATAATGTTGCAGTACGCCGGGGAGAAGACGGACTGGTCTTGACCTCCGCGATCGAACGCCCACTCCGTGAAGCCGATTTGCTTGATTTTAAGAATAAATATCTGGCGGGCGGAACTCCGGGTGGGCCCAAACTGGAAAGTGGCTCGAGCGAAGGCATGGTTTCGCTGAACCGCGAACTGAACCCCGAAGAGCTATCGAAGGCGCAGACCGACTTTATCCGCAGCAGCGCCGGGCAAATTTTTGATCTGATGTCGCTTGCTGGCAGTGTGCGTGTAGATTTCCTCTGCAATAGCAAAACTGGTGAGCTATGGTTAAACGAGGTGAATACAGTACCGGGGTCTTTTGCCTACTTCCTCTGGGAAGCCGCCACTGATCCCCTGAGTTTTTTAGCGCTGACCACCGCGATCATTGAAGAAGGTTTCGCCTTGTCAGCGGGCCGGCTGGGCGCCACTGACGCTAATACGGGCGGCGCAACACTTTTTGCCAGGGCTTGACGGCATGGAACCAACACAAATCTGGCATAGCGAGACCAGCGGCAGCGGCATGCCTTCAACCCTTTGGTTACATGGTTGGGGTTATGACAACCGGGCCTTCGCACGTATTGCCGCCCTTTTTAAAGGGACTGGCCGCCACAGGCTTTTTGACTTGCCCGGGTTTGGCAAAACCCCCCTTCTTTTTGAAGGGGCTTCCACAAAGGATTATGCTGAGATACTGATCGAACAACTGGGGAAGGATGCCGGACCACATATCTTCATTGGTCATAGCTACGGTGCCCGCATTGCTGTGCAGCTGGCTGCCCGGTATCCAGAGCATGTGAAGGCAATTGTTTTGATCGGCGGTGCTGGTCTACCGCGCAGACGGTCCCTTGCTTTCAAGGCGAAGGCCTTTTTCCTGAAACTACTAGGTCGTCTGGCACGGCTATCAGATCAAATCTTCAAAACACAGTATCGCAGCGCTTATGTTTCCCGGTTTGGCAGCGCCGACTATAAAGATGCCGGGCCGCTCCGTGCCACACTGGTAAGTGCCGTAACAGAAAACCTGGCAAGCCAGGCAAAACAGGTGAAATGCCCGGCTCTTTTATTATATGGCTCCGCCGACACAGATACGCCGGTTGAAATCGGCCTACGCTATGAGCAGTTGATACCAATCGCACGCTTTGTTGAGCTTAAAGGTTATGATCATCATGACATTCTGACGCGCGGCGCCTATCAGTGCGAAGCCCTGATCAAAAACTTTTTAAAGGCCATAGACAATGACTGAGCTTCCGGTTCAACTACTGCTTTTGGCGGCTGGTGCAATTCTGCTGTTATGGTTTATGGCCGAGCGTGGCTTGAGCCTGACAATGTTTTTCCAGCAGGAAGAATATGATGGGCCTCGGTTTCTGGCCTGGTTAAAAAGCAAGCGCGCCTATGACAGGTCCGCCAGTTTTTGGCTCCTGACTGCCGTTCTTAGCGGTATCGTCACACAGTTTCTTCTCGCAAATACCGAGGATTCTCTGCTTGTTGCCGGTTTGGGCTATTTGATATGGCCACTGATGATAATTGCGCTGGTGCGCGGCGGGCTTAAATCGCGCCAGCTTCGCAGGGCTTCAAAAAAGCCACTGGTTTTAACGCCGCGCGTGAAACGTATTCTCGTTGTTTACCTTTTGCTTGGCAGTGCACTTGCTATGCTTTTGGCAGCTCTAACCCTGTTGGCACCCAAGGGTGAACAGTTTTCTGTCAATATTGAGATGGAAAGCGACAGCCTGTTTGATATTTTCGCTTTTGTTCATCTGTCTTATGACTGGCAAACCGTAACCGGTGCCTTTTTCCTTATAGGGCTTGCACAGGCACTCCCTTTCCTTCTGGTCACAGCAAACAAGCTCCTGGAGCCTTACGAAGAGCGCATAAAGGCGGGTTACAGGGCTGAGGCAATAGAAAGGTTTGCTACCCTAAACCCCAAAACAATCGCCATCACCGGATCGTTTGGCAAAACATCAACCAAACATATTTTATCCCACATACTAGGGGCTGCTGCCCCCACGCTCGCAACCCCGGGCAGCGTCAATACTGAAATGGGTATCACCCGCGTGATCCGCGAAATGCTAACGCCCGAGCACCAGTTTTTTATTGTTGAAATGGGCGCTTATGGCCCCGGGTCAATCGCCCGGCTTTGCAAGCTTACCCCCCCTGATGTAGGGCTAATCACAGCACTCGGTGCTGCGCATTTTGAACGCTTTAAAACCCTGGAAACTGTAGCGAGAGCCAAGTTCGAGCTGGCCGAAGCCGTTTTTAAGCGAAGCGGCATTACCGTTGTCAACGCGGATGCTATTGACAAAACCCTGCTTGAAGACCGACTGACGGCTGTACCTGGGAATTACCAAATGGTGGGCAAAGGCGGTGATGTGTCACTGGATACAATCGACCTTAACAAGGATGGTCTAGCCCTTACCATTACTGACAAGGGGGAGACGCATACCCTCAAAGCCCCACTATATGGCCGCCATCAGGCAGGTAATATCCTGCTGGCTGCAACATGTGCGCGGGCTGTTGGTCTTCCGTGGGCAGCCATCAAAGGCGCGCTGGCCTCCGTGCCGCAAATTCGCCACCGACTGGAGGTCAGCATTAACTCGGGCCAGCCAACTTTAATAAATGATGCTTATAACAGCAACCCCATTGGCTTCGCCAGTGCGCTAGAGTGCCTGGATACACTGGTGGAACTGGGCGGCAGAAGAATATTATTAACGCCGGGCATGGTCGAGCTGGGCGAAAAGCATGCGGAAGAACACGAGCGGCTTGGCATGCTGGCCGCAAAACACTGTGACATTGTTTTGGTAGTTACCCCTGAGCGCATTCCCACTTTTATGGCAGGGCTGGAGGCCGCAAACAGCGGGAATGTTACGGTGATGACCTTTGACAAGCAGGAAAATGCTGAAACCTGGGCCAAACGCAACTGGGTGGCCGGTGACGCTGTGCTGTTTGAGAATAACCTGCCTGATCTCTATGAAGCCGAGTGTCGGTTTTAGGGAACTGACTACCCCAGTAAGGCAGATTGCCACTCAGTGGTCTGACTTATACGAAAGCAGGCCATCACCAGCCACCTGTCTTTTCCTCAGGCCTGCTGTCGTCAGGCCTATTTCGCTGTATCCACATCCAGACGTTCCAGATTGGCGCGGGCGGCATCAGCGTCAGGGCCAATGTCTGTGATCTGCAACAGCTTCAACCAGCTTTGCCGGGCCTCTTTTTTTTGCCCGAGCGCATCCAGCAGGTTACCTCGCTCCAAATACCCGGCAGTCCGGTTGGAATAGACAGCCTGATAATTATCCAAAGCTATCAAGGCTTTGGCATAGTTTTCTGTGCCCCGCGCAGCAGCAGCCAACAAAACAAGAATATCCTTACGTCCCGGGTCAAGCTGCTGAACACGCTCAAGGTCATCAAGTGCCAATTCAAAATCTTCATCGGCGGCTGCAATCCTCGCGCGGTCTACCAACAAGTCCATTTCTTGCGGACTACCACTCTCAGTAAGCGACAAGGCTGTGTCCACTGCCGTCTCAGCCCGGGTTAGTTCATTTGCCAGCAACCATGCATTTGCCGTCTGGTTGTACATATCAGCCAGCATTTCAGCGCTGGCAACAATGCGTTTGCCGCGCCGCACGGGCATGTCCCTGCCAACACGCATATCCTGCGCTATTTTCTCAAGTCGGGCCGCCGCTTCACCGTATTCCTGCAGATGAAAAAGCCCCAGCGCTTCACAGTGCCGCGCGGGCACACCACCCCCTTCATTTTGCCAAACAAGTGCCAGATTAATCGCCTTGTCCGGGGCCTGCACCGCAATGTCCATACATTTGCCGTACCGGATTTCGTCCGCAACAGTTTGTGCCTGAAGTGACAGCGGCGTTGCCAAAATTATGGTGCCTGCAATCAGGCTTGCATTGATATATTTTTTCATGCGCGGCACATTGCAAAAGGCCCGTGGCTATTTCAAGGCATAAAATAACGGCCTCAGCGAAATAGGAGCGCTTATGATACCCCATTTGTTCGTTTTTGGCCCCGGCTATACAGCGATGCGTATCATAGCCAAAGCCCATGACAACGGGTGGCGGGTCACGGCCACCTGCCGCAGCGATACGGGCCGGCAGATGCTAGAGACGAATGCGATTGAAGCAGTGGATGCTGCATCGGGTAAGCTACCGGGCACAGTAGGTGTATCGCATGTTCTGGTCGGCGCTGCGCCGGATAAAGACGGCGATGCAATGCTCCGGCATTGGTCCGACTGGCTGAAACAGCAGAGACAACTCCATTCGGTCCATTATTTATCCAGCACCAATGTTTACGGCGATCACGGCGGTGCATGGGTTGATGAAGACAGCCCGACAAACCCGTCCCTGAAACGCGGTAAATGGCGATTGGGTGCAGAAAAAGCGTGGCAGATTGCAGCCCGTCGTATCGATACGCCTTTATTCATCTACCGACTGGCGGGCATATATGGCCCAGACAGAAATGCCCTGCTTTCCCTACAAAGCGGCAAGGCACACCGGGTGATCAAGGAAGGCCAGATTTTTGGCCGGATCCATGTTGATGATATCGCTGCTGCCGTTTGGACGGCAGCCATCAGCAATCAGGCGGGCGATATTTTTAATCTGGCTGATGACCTGCCGTGCCCGCCTCAGCACATTGTCGAGGCCGCCGCAAAATTATTGAACACACCACCGCCCGAAGCCGTTGACTTCAATGACGCCAACCTAAGCCCTGTCGCACGAAGCTTTTATGCAGAAAACAAGCGCGTTAGAAACAATAAGATCAAAGCAGAACTGGGGTTTCAGCTTCAGTATCCGAGCTATAAAGAAGGCCTGGCCGCACTTTTAAAAGATATGCAAGAAGAGTAAGGCCTAGCCATAAGGCCGTACCCCTTTTGGTCTAGGCCATTGCATCCACTTGCTCATAGGTCATGCTACCGGGCACCAGCATCACCGGGCACGTCAGGTTGGAAATCTCCGCACCACTAAAATAGTCAACCAGAGGGCCGGGCTCGCCTTCAGCACCAGCGCCCAGCACAAGACCAAATATATCCTGCTGCAATAGGATATATTTCAGCACCTCTACTGAGGGTTCCCCTTCAACAATTTTAATCTCGGCTGTCACACCGCAGTATGCGTGTAATTTCTCCGCAACATCTGTGAGAAGTTCTTTTGCGTTTTCATGCGCCTCTTCGCGCATACGGTCAGCAACACCAATCCAGTGCTGAAACTCACCCGGGCGAATACAGTGAAACAAGATCAAACCGCCGCCAGTAATATGCGCGGCGCGAGCGGCGGCAAACCTGATAGCAACCTTCGATTCTACTGAATCGTCAACAACAACGATCAATTTACGCAAGCGCTTTCTGATCGGCTGAATCGGACCGCGAATTTCATTCTTGAGTTCGTCTTGTTGCTCCATCATGCAGCCAGAGTGACAGGCACAAGCCTGCGAGGCAAGTCTCAATTATTTCAATAAAATGTTGGTTACTTCTTTCAGCTGGGTTCTGGCCCGCAGCAAATAGAAGCCCTGCATCGAAAGGTGATTAGCCAATGTGCCGTCGGATGCGCCGTTGAAAACCACCAACGGATCAAGGGTCGCTGCTGAACTCATGGAGTGCAGCAGTTCTTTATAGATGCTTGCCAGCTCGCGGTCGCCAATCACCTTGGCAAAATCCTGCTCAAGCGCGAGCAAAATAACGGTATAGGCATAGACTTGACCTTTGGTTTCGTAAAACAGGTCGTCCGCACCAAAGTCCGGCAGGAACCCACCAGCATTGTTGCTGATATATTGCTCAAGCGCGGCAGATGAAGCCCCAAGGTCAAGCGCAATGCGGTCAAGCGTGGCGAGCAAATTATCAGATCGCCGCTCAAATACGGCATCGGCAGACGCCAGCCGGGCATTATATTTTTCCAGCTGGTCCACCGCCTCGCGGTAATAACTGTGGGAAGCCGTTGTCGGCAAAAGCCGTGTCGGAAAGTCCACAATCCAGCGTTCAGGCTCTTTAGCTAGGTTACCTGCTGCCAGTTGAAGGTCAGGGTCAACAGCGCTGGACCCGCGAGAGCGACCAATTTGGTCCCTCAACTCCAAGCTAAAGCGGGAAAGCGCCTGAATGATGCCCTTTTGGAAACTGGGTGTATTGTCCAGCCACCAGCCGGGCATAAAAAATGGGTCATTTGGTGTCCAGTTATGGACTTTTACTTCTCGATTGATCAAATATGATACAGTTGCAACTGATTTTGCCCCGCCAGCAGGGCCAGTATCAGCCAAAGGCAGCACATCATCAATCCGGTGCGCAACGGGCATGCCAATAAGAATATAAAGGAAAAAAGCAGCAGGCACACCAGCCACTATTTTGCGCCACGTACTGCCAGAAACCGTTCGCAACCACCCCGCAAACCAGCGCCACAGCTTAACCCAAAGCCCCTTAAGTCCCGCCAGAAACGCTGCTATCCTCTCTTTCAACCAAAGCCAAACCTCTTTTGCCACAATACGCTCCTCGCTTATTATTACTGCTAATGTCGGCATTCCAACCCCGATACGCAAGGGTGAATGAGCCTTTTTTACGGCAACTCTCCAACTGGATGATGCTTTTCATTCATGGTGCATTCAGTCTAGGCTCCTTAGGTTAACATAGGGCAGCAAGGGGCTTTTGTTATGATGGCGCGCTATTTCATGGGAATGACTTTATTATCTATCGGGTTTTCTGTTGCTGTGACATCCGCACCGCTGATCAGCCCTGCAACACCCGCCGCTGACAAAACCCGCTGTGTTGAAACGGACCAAATTGAGGCCTACAAAGTTGAAAATGACAAATTGGTGCGGTTTTTCCTGAAAAACTCCCAGCAAATGTTGTTGCGCCTCACACATCAGTGCCCCCAGCTCTATTTTCACCGCTATATTTCCTATACACCGACGGACGGTAAAATCTGTGCGGGGGCGGACGAAATTAAAACACGGGCGGGGCTTGCCTGCAGGATTGGCAGTTTGTCGCCAGTACCAAAAGCTACCGAAGTTACTATTCCGCAAAAACCAATGCCCGCCAAGCCCTAACACGGCACTTGCCTGCGCTTGCAAAGCCGCTTATTGAACAGACATGAGCCGCTTAATTTACAAGATATTGCATCCGAATGAATGGCTGGAAGCCAAAGACACCAACATGTATGATGGCTCCGCCGATGACCGACGAGGTGGTTTTATCCATTTTTCCACACGCAAACAGCTTGAGGGCACACTGAAGAAACATTTTGCTGATAAAATAAACTTGAAATTGCTGGCCTTTCAGGCAGAAAGCTTCGCGCCAGACCAGCTGCGCTGGGAAACATCCCGTGGCGGCGCTTTTTTCCCGCATCTGTATGGTTCCCTTGATATTGGCACAGCCCAGCAAAGCTGGGATTTGCTAAGACCCGCCTCCGGGATTTTTGATCTGGCCTTCATTGATGCCAACAGCCGCAAGGAAGTGACAGATGATTGATGTATTTCCTTTGCTTCGCCCCTTCATCCATGCTCTGGACGCTGAACGTGCACACAGCGCAACCATCGCGGCCCTGAAAATGGGGCTTGATGGTCTGGCGGGCCAGTCAAAAGACCCGCCGACTTTGGCATGCTCTGTTTTTGGCCTGGATTTCCCCAACCCGATTGGTCTGGCGGCCGGGTTTGATAAAAACGCTGATGTTATTAACCCGGTTCACAAAATGGGTTTTGGCTTCGCTGAGGCGGGCACCGTGACGCCCAAGGCACAAACAGGCAATGCCAAGCCACGACTGTTTCGCCTGACCACCGAAAAGGCCGTGATCAACCGGTTTGGTTTCAACAATAAAGGGCTGGATTATTTTGCGTGTGGTCTGAAAAAACTTACGCCCGGCAGCCTCAAACCTTTTGGTGCCAACGTGGGAGCCAATAAAAATAGTGTCGACAAAACCGAAGATTATGTGGCTGGCATTCACAGGCTATACGGGATGGCAGACTATTTTACCGTCAATATTTCCAGCCCCAACACCCCTGGCCTGCGGGCCCTTCAGTCGCGAGAAGCCCTTAGTGATCTGGTTCAGCGCGTGCTTACTGCGCGGACGAAGGAAATGGCGACAGGCAAGGCCTATATGCCCATTCTCGTAAAAATTTCGCCCGACCTGACACAGGAAGACATCGCCGATATTGCACAAGTCACAAGCGAAAGTGCCATTGACGGGCTGATTGTCAGCAATACGACCATTACACGGCCAAAGGATTTATCAAGCCCCCACAAAGCCGAAATAGGGGGCTTGTCAGGCGCACCGCTCTTTAAACAGTCCACCAAAATCCTTGCTGATGTTTACTGTGCTACGGAGGGAAAGCTGCCCTTGATCGGGGTTGGGGGCATAGCCAGCGGCGCTGATGCCTACCTGAAAATACGCGCTGGCGCATCACTGGTACAATTATATTCCGCGCTTATTTTTGAAGGGCCCGGTCTTGTTGACCGTATCAAAAAAGAGTTGGTTCTTTTGCTGGAAAAAGACGGCTTTTCGTCCGTTAAGGATGCTGTCGGGGCAGACCATAAATAAGGTCTCGACCTAGGGTCAGACCCCAGCCTTTATGAAGATTCGACTGTTCCTTTGAACAGTGCCATTATTTTTCAAAAGGCATCACTATACAAGCAAATCAATACCGACCAGGCCTTGGGGCTCAGGGTTAACACCTGTCACCAAACCTGGCGGGAGAGACTGAGGGGGCTTGTCAGTACCGGATGATACCTGAATGGCCGCTGATGACGGGGCGGTATTGTCACTGTCTTTCGCTGACAGCGCCTCAGCCACCGCTTCTTTTTCTACCTTTGCCAACTGGGCTTCAGCTTCACGGCTCTTTGCAGCCGCTGCGGCCGCTACTGCGCGGTCCTGGCCAGACGGCCGGGCAGGCGCCAGTGCGGCACTGCGGACAGCCTCCAGCTTGGCAATGGTTGCCTGAGGGTCGTTTGGCACTTCGGAAACATCAATGTCTACATGGCCGCCCACTGCATATTGGACGCCGTCCGGGCCTCTCGCATAATCAAAGCTCGGCGCACCAGTATAACCGCCGCCAACTGTCGCATGCGCATTTTCATGGGCGCGGACCTCACGGTCTCGCTCTTTCAGTCGCTGCACCTCGGCCTTTTCTTCATCAGAAAGCCCCTCTAGCTGGCGCGGCTTTGTGCTGGCCTGAGCAGTCTGGCTCTCCTGGACCTGAAGAGCCACTGCGGCACTGCCGCCAAGGTTGTTAACTGGTGGGGCTTGCTGACCAAAAGAGCCTGAAGCGGCAGTGCCCCCGTTCGCAGATGCAGGAGGTGTTGGTATTTTGTCTTTGGTTTCTGCATTCGCCTGCGTTACCGCTGGCTGGCTTTGCTGAACAGGCTGGGAAGGCTGAGGCCGTGCAGAAGCGAAATCGCCGGAAGGCTGTGTCACAGCCCCTCCAGCCAGCTTGGGCCGCAGGTTTTCGGGCACATAAGGGCGCCGAAACTCAGGTGGCGGCGGTCCTATCGAAGGCAATATGGTGCCGCTCGTCATAAGCTGACTGTATCACAGGGGCGTAAAAAGATCGCGTGCTAATTATAACCGCACATAAGGGGGTTTTTCTTAAACGCTTTATTTGCCGGCACTTCCCTAGCGACGCGGTTGCTCTGGCCTGCGATCACCAGGTCCGGCACGGCGCGGACGTTGGCGCGGACCAAAAACATCCTTTGCAAATTCGACCCGGCTTTCCCGATCCATCCCAAGGATAGCTTCTGCCACAATCCGCCGCATCGGCTGCTGCAATTCCTGGCTAAATTGCTCACGCGCCTCCAAGGCTGCGAACAAAGCTTCAGCGTCCACCTCTTCTGCAATGATCAATTGCTCAATCTGGCGTTCAATTTTTTTCATTTCCCAGAATTTTTGCCTGAGCAATTCGCGCTGTTCCGCAACAATATTGCCATAATGTCTACGCTCTGCCGGGCTCAGGTATTTGTTCAACTTCCTGATATTAAAACCAATAATTGGCTGGCTTTGCCGGGGCGGCGGCGGTTTAACCCCCCGGCCTATGATCAATCCGGCAATAAAAACATTGAACGCCAGCGACACTGCGAGCCCTAACACAAGCCATTTCACTTTACCGGCCATTTTCAAAGATCCCTCTTCCGCAACACACCATCATTCTTCACCCAGATAAAAGTCCGTACCAGAGACAAACATTGTTTCGCTCAAATCTATTTCTGCATACTCAGTCTGGTAATCACTGTTGAGTATGGCGCTGTTCATGCCGGCCAGAATGCCCAGTCCAAGCACCGCAATAAAAACAGTGGCCTGCGATACCAGCGCCGCCGGTGACAACCAGCTTAAATCACGGCCAAAACCCAGCCTTTGCCATAGGCCGTGCCGCGCCAGTACTTTTTTGTCACCAGCCTGCGGTGTGGTTGAAGGTATCGCCAGAAGCCGCTCTGCAAAAGCATCTGCATTATGGCCCCCCGCAGCTTCCAACGTTGCGGCTTTCCCAAAAGCCAACATCCCATCAAGGGCAAGGTCTGCGGACAAACACTGTTTGCCGACCTTCGTTTCAGCAAAACCCCGTGCAACAGAACGCTCCGGCTCTGGCCAGATATCCAGATCAGCACCATATCTGCCAAGAAAGGCCTCAAATCGTTCCAATGTCATTTTGTCTTCCATCAGAGTTTCCTATACAAACGCCGAGAGCAGGTCTGATTTCTCGGATATCAGTATTTTTCGCATGGCTGCGCGCGACCGTAGCAATAGCGATTCGTATGCTTTAATATTCATGTCCATCACATCAGCGGCCTCCTGGTTTGAAAGGCCATCAAAATAGCTGAGTGTAACCGCTGTATATTGCCGCTCTGACAAACCAGAAAGAACGACCTTCAGGCGAGCTGTAACAGCATCAGCCTCAAGCAATTGATCAGCACCAATGGCACTATCTGCAACATCAAAGCCGTCCGGCAGAGCTTCAATCCTGCGCTTTCGTTTTTCGTCCAGACACCTGTTCACTACAATTCGGTAAAACCAGGTTGCGAATTTTGCCTTCTTGCTGTCAAAATGCACCGCGTGGGTCCAGAGCTTTATAAAAGCTTCCTGCACCAAATCTTCAGCAAGCGTCATATTGCCAACAAACCGGTAAGCCAGAGCCCGATATCGCCCCCCATGCCTGAGCGCAACCACACGAAAAGCCGCCTGATCGCCTCCGCAGATGCGTGCAACAAGCTGCTCGTCCTCCAAGCTTTCAATCGGCACTTGAGCCAAATTACATCCAAAAATTTGCCGACGTTCCCTTATGATACGTGCCGTTTGTCACAAAACCTTCGCTTTTTATACTGTCAGGCAACGTTCATAAGGCCAATTCCCCAGACTAAATAACAATAACAGGTGCTTGTCTATACACGGGCTTGCACGAAAGACGAAAACCTGCTTCCCTGATGCTGGGGCTTTGGTATCAGAGCCTTGATCCTAAATACTGACCAATCTTTCTGGAGACATTTGAATGAAAATCGCTGTTATCGGAACAGGGTATGTAGGGCTGGTTTCCGGCGCTTGTTTTTCTGAGTTTGGTCACACGGTTACCTGCGTGGACAAGGATGCGGGTAAAATTAACCGGCTGCTAGATGGCATCATGCCTATCTACGAGCCCGGTCTCGACAGCCTTGTTGAACGTAACACCGCAGCAGGGCGGCTGTTTTTTACCACCGATTTGGAAAAAGCAATGGACGGCGCGGAAGCTGTTTTTATCGCCGTTGGCACCCCCAGCCGACGCGGGGACGGACACGCCGACCTTCAGTATGTTTTTGCGGCTGTTGAAGAGCTTGCCGTCTATATTAAGGCTTATACCGTTATTGTCACCAAATCTACCGTGCCTGTCGGCACCGGGGCAGCCATAAAAAAACGTGTCTCAGCACTGGTGTCTGACGATCTGTTCGGCATTGCTTCTAACCCGGAGTTTCTACGTGAAGGGGCCGCCATTGAGGACTTCATGCGCCCGGACCGCGTCGTGGTGGGTATTGAGTGTGATCAGGCAAAAACTGTGATGCAGGAACTTTACCGGCCGCTCTTTCTGAGCGAAACGCCGGTTGTTTTCACCAATCGTGAAACCGCAGAGATTATCAAATATGCCGCCAATGCTTTTTTGGCGACCAAAATCAGCTTCATCAATGAAATGGCTGACCTATGCGAAAAGGTCGGCGCCGATGTACGCCAGGTCGCAAAGGGGATCGGGCTCGACAACCGAATTGGCGGCAAATTTTTACATGCAGGGCCGGGTTTTGGTGGCAGCTGTTTCCCTAAAGATACGCGCGCTCTTGTTCAATCAGCCGAAACTTACGACGTGCCGATGAAGATCGTACGCTCCGTCGTTGAGGTTAATGAAGAACGCAAATTGGCCATGGCAGGAAAAATTGTACAAGCCTGCGGCGGTTCGGTTGAGAACAAGCATATTGCCCTGTTGGGTCTTACCTTCAAACCCAATACGGATGACATGCGCGAAAGTCCGAGCCTTGATATTATATCAAAACTGCAGGCCTTGGGGGCTGAAATTCATGCGCATGATCCCAAGGGGATGGAAGAAGCCGCTGAAATGTTGACAGATATCCACTTCCACGACGACCCCTACAGTGCAATGGAAGGCGCTGATGCGCTTGTCATTGTGACAGAATGGAACCAGTTTCGGGCGCTTGACCTAAACCGTGTTCACGAACTCCTGGCACACCCGGTGCTTGTCGATCTCAGAAACATATACGGCAGCGTGGACATGGCTGCACTGGGTTTTGATTACTCAGGCATTGGCCGTTGAAGCTTGCCTCTAGCGCACAGATAAACCACCCTGACAAAAAAATATGGGCCATTGCAGGCCCCGCCATTGTTGCCAATTCTTCTACACCGATGGTGGGCTTGGTCGATACATGGGTCATTGGCCATATGCCGAGCGCCGTGCACCTGGCCGCTGTCGGCGTCGGGGCGGCTATCTTCAGTTTTCTGTTCTGGGCTTTTGGTTTTCTGCGCATGAGCACCACTGGTCTGGTGGCACAGGCGCATGGCCGCAGCGATAACGATCAGGTTGCCCGCACAATATTTCGTTCCGCCTTTCTTGGTTTGATGCTCGCTGGCTTGATGCTTTCTATGCAGGTTTTCATTTTAAAGTTCGGCATGGCTGCTCTGGCACCGCCGAATAGCACTATCCCGTTAATATCGGACTATTTTGCCATTCGTATCTGGTCTGCACCGGCAGTTTTATTTGTCTATTCTTTAAGCGGCTATCTGATCGGAACACAGCAAGCCAAGGCCGCGCTGTGGCTTCAGTTGCTGCTGAATGTCTCCAATGCCGGGCTTAATCTTATCTTTGTTCTGGGTTTTGACATGGGTGTTAGCGGAATCGCACTTGGATCCCTGATTGCAGAATGGCTCGCAGCAGCCTTCGGCTTTTATTTGCTGATCAAGGCGCTGGGTTTGCCCGTCCTCACCAAAGCGCTACAGGACAAAACGACATGGCACATGGTGCGCATGAAAAAACTACTAAGCACCAATGGGTATATTTTTGCGCGCACGTTAATCCTGATAACCGCGCTGGCACTTATCACCCGCGAATCTGCCAAACTGGGGGAGGCTGCGTTGGCTGCCACCCAGATCCTCAATATATTTGTACTGTTGATCAGCCTGGGGCTTGACGGGTTTGCTTTTGCCGCCGAAGCGTTGGCGGGTGCGGCCTACGGCAAAAACAGCCGTTCTGAGTTCCGCTTTTGGGTGGTCCGAACCTCGCTTTGGGCAGGTGCCGCTGCTGTCCTATATACGCTGATATTTTCCTTCTTTGGGCAAAATATAGTCAATATACTGACCAATATCGAACCCGTACGGCAGGTAGCCGATGACGCTCTGTTGATCGTGGCAATTATGCCGATATTTGCCGTTTGGGGCTATCAGTTTGACGGTATTTTTATCGGCGCAACCGAAGGGCGGGGCATGCTGATAACGATGATAGTCGCCTTCATTATATATGTGTTGGTTCTGGATTATCTAACCGAAGCAAAGGGTTTACAGGGTCTGTGGATTGCCATTGTTATTTTTATGACAATGCGCGGTTTTTCCCAGGCGCTTTATTACCCCTGGATCGAGAAGAGGCTGGCGAAACCATAGAGGCGCCAACCCAAGGCTCGCCGATCCGGTATCCTAAAGGATATCCAGAACACTTTCCGGCGGGCGCCCAATTTTCGCTTTACCGCCGCTAAAAACAATGGGGCGCTCAATAAGCTTTGGTGTTTGCTGCATCGCCGAAATCAGCGCGCTATCCTCTGTCACATCTGCAAGGTTTTGGGATTTATAAGCCTCTTCACCGGTCCGCATCAGGGCGCGGGGGGCCAGCCCTAACTGAGATAAAGCCGTTTTAATTTCTGCCTCATCGGGAGCATCCTCAAGATAAAGCCGCACCTTTGGCGTCAGCCCCTTATCTTCCAATATCGCCAACGTCTGGCGGGATTTGCTACAGCGCGGATTGTGCCAGATGGTAACGCTCATAATCTATGCCCTTGTGCCTGATAATTTGTTGTCCCAAACAACATATCATAATGATGAAACCTGGAGCGGGTGAAGGGGATCGAACCCTCGACACCGAGCTTGGGAAGCTCGTGCTCTACCACTGAGCTACACCCGCATAAGGCTTTTGGCCGAACCGGGCCGAACCTATCGGCCACAGCTTTTAAATGCAAGCCATCTTCCTCCCGTAAAACGGGATGGTGATTATGTTTTTTACAGCCATGCTTTTCCCGCAGAGCAGCTAGACCTTGACGCAAGCGTCTGCTGAGGTCACCTTGGCGGGCAATCGACCGCCAACAGGAGGCAGCTTATGAAACCGGGCACCGGCACCGACCGCTCACAAACATCAAAATGGTCCCGGCAGACGCAAATGGTGCGTGCTGGCAGTATGCGCTCGGATTTGGGTGAAATGTCAGAAGCGCTGTTTTTGACGTCCGGCTTTGCCTATGAAACAGCAGAGGAAGCTGAAGCCCGTTTTGATGGCCGCGCTGAGGGTTTTACCTATTCCCGCCAAAGCAACCCAACCGTTGCCATGTTTGAAGAACGTATGGCGCTGCTGGAAGGCGCTGAGGTTGGTCATGCGACGGGGACGGGCATGGCCGCCATGACAGCAGCGCTGCTTGCCGGCCTTCAGGCGGGCGACCATGTGCTGGGCGCGCGGGCATTGTTTGGGTCTTGTCGCTGGCTGATGGACGAATTATTGCCGCGCTACGGTATTGAAACCACGGTTATTGACGGCACGGACCTCCGCGCCTGGAAAGCCGGTGTTCAGTCCAATACAAAAATGTTTTTTACCGAAACACCCGCCAACCCCACGCTGGAAATTGTTGACTTGAGGGCCGTGGCCGATCTGGCGCACGAAAACGGCGCAAAGCTGATCGTCGACAATGTTTTTGCAACACCGGTTTTGCAGCGCCCGATGGAACAGGGCGCTGATATTGTCTGTTATTCAACAACCAAGCATATTGACGGCCAAGGTCGTTGCCTTGGAGGTGTAATCCTGTGTGATAAATCCTGGGACGAAGACTATCTTTACCCCTTTTACCGCCATACGGGCTGCGCCATGTCACCTTTTAACGCCTGGGTTATGCTCAAAGGTCTCGAAACGATGGGGCTACGTGTGCATGCCATGTGCGACAATGCGGAAAAGTTAGCGTATGCTATTGCAGGCATACTCAGCGATGTACGCCATCCTGTGCTCAACAACTTTGAACAAAAAAAGCTGGCTTTTTCCCAGATGGAGCGCGGCGGTACGGTTGTAACATTTGAGCTACCCGGCGGCCGTGATCAGGCATTTCGGTTTATGAATGCGCTTGAAATTGTGGATATTTCCAACAATCTGGGCGACTCGCGCTCAATCGCGACCCACCCCTGGAGCACAACCCACAAAGCTCTGGCTGAAGAAAGCAGGCTGGAATTGGGCATTACACCCGGCCTCATCCGGTTTTCGGCCGGACTAGAAGGCGCAGATGACCTGATCAACGATATCTCGCAGGCGCTTGATGTGGCAGGAGCGCGTTAAAATGAGCGATGATTTAATCGACGATCTCCTGACCTTCGAGGAAATTACTGAAGGCATACTTGTTGCGGTCCAATCCTATTTTCTGGAGAATCAATCCAGCCCGGAAGACGGGCAATTCCTCTGGGCATACAGGATAAAAATAGCCAACGAGGGCACGCTGGCCGCAAAATTACTGAGCCGTCACTGGATTATTACCAACGGACGCGGCGATGTGAACGAAGTGAAAGGTGAAGGTGTTATCGGCGAGCAACCGCTGATCCAGCCGGGGGCCACCTATGTTTATACAAGCGGAAGCCCTTTAAACACACCATCTGGCTTTATGCGCGGCAGTTTCCAGATGATTGATAGCGAAAACCGCATTTTTAGCGTTGCTATTCCCGCTTTTTCGCTCGACAGTCCCTATTGCTCGCAAAATATCAACTGATCGTTTTGGGCTAACCAGTAGGGAAGCGTACATTTGATCGACTTTAGGCCAGTTCTCTATACGCTTGGATCACTGATCTGCATGCTGTCCGCTGGCATGGTTATACCCGTGCTTGTGGACCTGGCGGCAGGAAACCCGGACTGGGAAGTTTTTGTCATTGCTATGTTTGTCTCACTGGCCGTGGGCGGCATGTTTGTTTTGGCAAACAGGGACACGGGCGACGCACTGAACCTACGACAAGCCTTTTTGCTAACGACACTGGCCTGGGCAGGATTGCCAGCTTTTGCGGCCATGCCTCTTGCCTTTTCCGAGCTCAACCTTTCTTATACGGACGCCTATTTTGAGGCTATAAGTGGCCTGACAACAACCGGCTCAACGATCATCAGCGGGCTTGATGATGCGCCGCCTGGTATCCTGATATGGCGCGCCCTTTTGCAGTGGTTTGGCGGCATTGGCATCATCGTGATGGCGGTGGCTGTGCTGCCGATGCTGCAAGTTGGCGGCATGCAGGTTTTTAAGGCCGAAAGCTTTGATACTGTTGAAAAAATTCTACCGAGAGCCGGGCAGATATCAGGTATGATCAGCGGGCTCTATTTGGCATTCACCGCGATATGCATGCTTTTGTATCTGATCGCAGGCATGAGCGTCTTTGACGCCATGGCCCACGCCATGACCGTCATTGCCACCGGCGGGTTTTCTACGTCAGATGGCTCCATTGGTCATTTCGACAGCTATTTTATTGATATGATTACTGTCTTTTTCATGATTGTTGGTTCGATACCCTTTATTTTGTTTATGCAAATATTGCGGGGTCGGCCTTTGGCTTTTTGGCAGGATGAACAAGCACGGGGGTTTCTGAAGTTGGTTGGGTTTTTATGTCTCGGTGTCATTGTCTGGCTGATTCTATGGAAGGGTTTCACTCCGGCAGAGGCCATCCGTTATGGCAGCTTCAATATTGTCTCTATCCTGACAGGCACAGGCTATGCCACCACCGATTACAGCCAGTGGGGCAGTTTTTCTGCGACCTTATTTTTTCTGGTGATGTTTATCGGCGGATGTGCAGGCTCAACAAGTTGCGGTATTAAAATTTTCCGGTTTCAGGTGCTTTTGAAATCAATGCGCGGTTGGGTCAACCACATCATCCAGCCTAACGGGGTGTTTGTACCAACCTATAACAACCGCCCGATAACCGAGGATGTGAAAAGCAGTGTCATGGCCTTTATGACCCTGTTTCTAGGTATCTTTCTGTTGTTGGCGTTGGCAATTTCAATCACTGGTGAAGACTGGATCACATCCTTTTCAAGTGCAGGCACTGCGCTGGCCAATGTAGGGCCGGGGCTTGGTGAAAAGGTCGGCCCCGGAGGCAATTTTAGCGGCCTTTCTGATGCGGCAAAATGGATCATGTCAATTGGTATGTTGGTGGGAAGGCTTGAAATATTCTCCGTGCTCGTTTTATTTTCCCCGGCATTCTGGCGCGCATAATACACTGTCACGAGACTGTTATACCGATCCTGCATGAAGGCCCCTATAATAGGGTCATGATGAAATATCTAAAATTGGCAATGTTGCCTTGGCTGATCTGGTCCTGGCCAGCGCATGCAACTCTTGATCTGGCGGCACTTGAGACGCCCGGATGGCAAGAGTTTGTGCGAGGCGACTTTTATGCAGCGCTATCAAAAGGGCGTGCCGCCAATACCGCAAACGGGTATGCGCTTGCGTGCCGAAGCGGCCTGACCCTTGGGGGTTTTCTCGAAAAAGAAGAGGCCGCAATCAGACTTTTGCACGAAGCAGTAGCAGACTGCCAAAAAGCTCTTCAAAAGGAGCCCGGCCATTATTTTGCAAAAATGAGCCTGTCAATTGCCTTGAGCTTTGAAGGAAAGCGGCTGAAGCGTGTTGCCTATGCAAAACAAGCCAAAGCACACATTGAAGAACTGATCACCGCAGAGCCCGGCAATGCGCTGGGCTACGGCGCACTTGCTGCCTGGCACACCGAAGTCAGTGCCGCAGGCTTCTGGGCACGCATGATCCTTGGCGCACGCCGAAAACTTGCCAAGCGCTATTTTGAAAAAGCGCTTGAAATGGGTGCAATGGACTTTCCGCTCCAGTTTGAATATGTGAAATTTCTGGCGCGCGGGAATAAAGCTGCCCGGGCAAAGGCCCTGAAAGCCGCAGACAAACTTATGAGGCAGTCCTCACCGCTCGCTATTGATAAGATTATCCTGCAAAAATGCACAGAGTTGCGCGCTATACTTCAGGCGGGCAGAAAAAAAGCCATCCTGAAGGCCGTCAACGATGCCTCTGCTTTCAAAGATGTAGAGAAAATGGCTCACTTAAAGGCTTTACCGCTTGAAAGCTCGCCCCAATCGATAAGCTCCTCACAATGACCGTGTCTTCACATAGCGCGAAGCATGAGCCAGATATGCACTTCCGGCGCTATTCATACGGCGCGATGCTCCTGCATTGGTTGATGGCGCTGGGAATTTTCAGCTTGTTTATCATTGGCCCGGTGATGACACGTCTCCCTATATCAGAGGCATCAATGATGTTTTCGCTTTACCAGCTCCACAAGTCGGTCGGCATAACTATTTTGATATTGGCTATGCTACGCGTATTTTGGTGGGCTTATAGACGACCACCGCCCGCAGCGTCTTTTTTGACTACGCAGGAGCGCCGTCTGTCCAAGAGCCTGCATCTATTGCTTTATGGGATGATGTTTGCGGTGCCCTTATTGGGGTGGGCGCTTGTTTCTACCTCACCGCTTAATATTCCAACATATTTGTTTGGTGAAATCCCCTGGCCACACCTGCCGTGGTTTCAAACAATGGACGATAGAGCGTCAACGGACGTCCTGTTAAAAACGCTACATAAAGCCGCCGCTTATCTGATGTTATTTATGCTTGTTTTGCATATTGCCGCAGCACTACGACACCAGTTTATCCTGCGGGACGGTTTGATTTTTCGTATGTTACCATACCGCCCCCAAGCCAAAGAGGGGACAAGACAATGAAATTCATCGCCTGTTTCCTTGGTGCAATTCTGTTCGCGCATACGCCGTCAAAAGCGGCGAACTGGCAAATTGATGTCGCCAAAAGTAGCATACACTTCACGGCTCAACAGGCTGGTGAAGCCTTCACTGGTCATTTTAACCGTTTCACACTCGCTATAGGTTTTGACCCTGACGCACCATCCGAAGGCACCATCCACGCGGAAATCGACCTGTCTTCTGTGGAAGCTGGCAGTGCCGAGCGCAATCAGGCCCTGCCCGGGCAGGATTGGTTTTTTGCTGAGAAATTTCCGGTGGCAATTTTTAAATCCAACACCATTCAAAAAACTGATAGCGGCAGATATGAGGCTCACGGCACCTTAACACTGCGCGGCATAAGCCGAACGATCTCTCTACCGTTCAAATTTCATCAAACCGGCGTCACGGCGGCTGTCGAGGCCCGTGCCAGCCTTGACCGCAGCCTGTTTGGCGTTGGCACCGGGGTTTGGGCTGATGAAAAGTGGGTAAAACACAGGGTTCAGGTTGATATAACAATCATGGCCCTACAGACGAAGGCCGGTGCCCCATGACTATAGTAAAAATCCAGCATACCGTCTTGGCGTTCGCCCTGTTTCTGGGGCTTGTGGGCTGCGCGGCAGCAGCGCGTGTGGTTTACCCGGTCAACACAGATCCACTAGAAAGCAAACCGGGCATCTACCGGCTCGATCCAACACACGCCAATGTTACTTTTGCTGTTAATCACCTTGGCTTTTCCTTTCATCACGGGCGCTTCAACCGGCTGGAAGGGTCTCTCGAATTAAACATCGATGCCCCACAGCAAAGCCGGGTATTTATCAAAATTGATACAGCAAGCATTGATACCAATAATGTGGAGCTTGATACTTTACTAAAAGAGCCGCGCATGTTTAATGCTGCCCGCTTTCCAGCAGCCAGCTTTGAAAGCACCGCGATCAGGCTTATCAGCGAAAAACAGGCAATAATCGAAGGCATGCTCACGATTAAAGGCGTGCGCAAACCCTTGTCCCTCAGTGCTATTTTTGTTGGCAGCGGTACAAACCCCGAAACAGGCCTGAAAACTGTGGGCTTCAGCGGCACCGCAGAGCTCAAACGGTCAGATTTTGACCTAAAGGCCTGGCTGCCGTTTGTTGGTGATAAAGTGACTCTGGTGTTGCAAGCGGAATTTATAAAAAACTAGGATCAGAATCCTTGATGCTTTTCCTGCGAAAGGGGCGTCCCCAGCCAAAAGCCTTAAAAAGACTTCTGGCGGCTGGCAATACCCCGTTCAATAGCGGCAGCGGTCAATCGGTCAATATTGAAAAAGTGCCGGATTATTTCCAAAAGCCTTAGTTCTTCCTGGCTCAGTGAACCATCCGATGCCGCCACTTCGCACGCCAGCGCATAAACCAGATCAAGATGGCTTTCCGGCACCGCCTCTTCAACCAGCCCCAGCACAGCATCCAGACCTTCTTCGCTTTGCAGAAGATCAACACAGGTTTCCGTGTCGCCGCGCAACCGTTCGATATTATAGTCCCTGAAAGCAGGCAAATAGCCAACAAGCCCTGTCATCCGGGTTAGTTCGCTATCTGTCAGTGTTTCGTCTGATGCGGCGACCGTGACCATGGTATAAACAAGTGCAGTTTGGGGGCTGACTGTCGACATAAAACTCTCCTTTTCCGAGAAACTATAACGGGGGCTCCTTCACCACAAGTGAAATGAAAGTCTTGCAAAAATCAAAACAAGCTTTTTCTGTTGCTACTCGGCATGCAGGCCTTCAATTTTCATTGAGAAACCCCTCTACCTGCACAACAGCATCCGCAAGACCCACACGCTCAAACTCTGCCCCTTCGGGTAAAGCCTCCAGCAGACGGGTCGGGGTTTGGCCGTCGAGCATTACAAAAACACCCTTGTCGCTCGCGCGCCGGATCAAACGCCCATATGCCTGCGATAATTTTAGCCGAGTTAACATTTCGTCATAGGCCCGCCCGCCAAACGCCGCACGGCGTGCCCGGTGCAGCAAGGTTGGCCGTGGCCACGGCACCCGGTCAAATACAATCAGCCTGAGACTATCGCCCGGCACATCAACACCGTCCCGCACCGCGTCAGTGCCAAGCAGGCAGGCATGCTGGTCATCGCGGAAAATGTCCACCAGCGTTGCTGTATCCACCGGGTCTACATGCTGTGCATAAAGCGGCAGCCCTTCTTCCTCCAAGGCACCCGCAATATGCGAATATGTCATGCGCAAACGGCTGATTGCGGTGAACAAACCCAGGGCACCACCACCAGATGCCATAAACAGTGCCCGGTAAGCGCTAGCCACCTGCTGTGGGTCATTTTTATTGACATCAGAGACAACAAGCACCCGCGTTTGCTTGGTATAATCAAATGGCGAAGGTACATAAAGCCGTTTTGGCGGCATCAGCAGATGCTGCGCCCCCGTGCGCATGTCGGCACTTTGCCAGCCGTGTTCTTCGCCCGAACGATCACACAGTGTTGCCGATGTCACCAAAACCCCGTGTGTATTTTCCAACACAATATCAGCAAACGGTTTGGTGGGATCAACAAAATGGCGGCAGTAAGCGATATCACGCTCGCGCCCATCAAAACGGTCCACCGACAGCCAATCAACAAAGTCGTCTGGCACGGGACCACCAAGCCCTTCGGTGATAGCTGCCCATGTGGTCACCGTATCAGCACGCAGGCGAAGCGAGCGGGCACTGGCTTCCAGCCGCCCGCGCGATGTACTGTCAAGAATATCGGCATCCTCGTCAAGCCGCTGCATTAACAAGGTGGCAAGCGCCGTCATTGGCCGCGCAAGGCTGGCAAGCGCGCCAAAAAGCGCCTGTGCCGCATCGACAAGGCCGTCAACTGGGTCAGCAACGCTGGCCTCAATAGAATGTGGCCCGCGTGCATCGGCCCGGGCCATCACTTGCGCGCGCACCAACATAAGGAATGTCTCAAACCGGGTCATGGGCGCAGCACCCGTAACCCGGCCTAGCCAATTATCACCCGGCAAGAGGCGCGCCGCCTCTAATATTTCATCAAGCAGGGCTTTGGCTTTGTTATCATCGGCGATCAGCTCATCAAGACGGGTTTTAAGGCCACGGGCGCGCGTGCTGCCACCGCTTTCCTTGCCCCTGAGCCAGCGCCTGAGGTCTGCGCCTTCAAGCCCCGACAAATGCACGCTGAAAGCGCTGTCAGCAGCTTCAAAAACATGATGGCCTTCATCAAATACCAACCGTTTGGGCAAATCCGGATCACCCACCCGGCTTGCGGCCTGCGCCACCACCAGCGCATGGTTGGCAATGACCAAGTCTGCATGTTTGGCCTTGCGGGCGCTTTTTTCAATGAAACATTTTCGGAAATGCGCACAGGCAGAATAAAGACATTCGCCGCGCCGGTCCGTCAGCCCCGCGATGCGGCCCTGGCCAAAATGGGCACCCAGCCAACTTGGGAAATCCCCACCGATCATGTCGCCGTCACGGCTATAGCGCGCCCAGCGCGCCACAAGCCCGATCAGAATTTTATCACGGTCCATACCGTCAACCGGATCGCCGCGTGTCATTACTGCGCGCAAGGTTTCTTCGATGTTTAACAGACAGGCATAGTTTTCGCGGCCTTTGCGGATCACCGCACGCTTGGCTTTGATTTTAGGGTCAGGATATAATTTCGATAGTTCCTGATCCAGCTGACGCTGGAGGTTTTTGGTGAAGGTCGACAGCCAGACAGGGCCGTCATTTTTCTCAGCCCACAGGCTGGCGGGCGCTATATAACCCAGCGTTTTACCCGTGCCTGTACCCGCTTCCAGCAGCTGCATGTTCGGGGCTTCTGCCATTTCTCGCGGGCGAAAAACATGGGTAGCCGCCGCAGCGTAACGTCCCTGGCCTTCGCGTTTTTCCGCATTTTCACCAAGCAGCGCCGCAAGCCTTTCCTGGCTTTCGGCACTTTCGATTGGTTCGTCACCGGGGGGAGAAGGAGGGGCGCCGTCCTCCCATTCAGGCAAAGCGCGCCATACGCTCAAGCCGTCCTCGCGGCTATGGTCAGCATAGGCTTCAATGGCCAGGAGCACCAACGGCCCCCACGGCCAGCCTGCGCGCGCCATCATCATGGCTGTGCGCCCACCCCCTGCGCGGAAACCGTAAGTTTCGGCCTGCATATCAGCCAGAAGGCGTTCAGCCACAGGCTTCAGAGCGAGACATTCATCTTCTGCGCCGTGTGGCTTGCCGTCCATCTGCAAGGCGTGCATTAAACCACCAAGTGTGGGCAAACAATAACGTGCAGGACGCACAAAGGCGTATAATTCCAGAAGGTCATAAGCTCTGATCTGCGGTAGACCCAGCCGCCGCGCTGCCAAAACCCGGCTCACCACCAAATAGGGCGTGCGGCTCAGTCGTTCCGCCGCGCTATCCAGCGATATTTCCTCTAATTCACCGTCTTCACTAAAAAGCGTGGCCCGACGCACCCCGATGATAGCTGCAGGCAAAGCATCAAGCGTCGCTCCTGCGCGCTCGGCATTAACAATCATATCCGGCATATCGGGGGCTGAGAAATCTTCCATAGGCGAAGCATAGTGATGCAGCGACGCAAAAAAAAGCGTAGATTGATACCTTAAGCCCAGCCTGGGGGAATATGGTGTTTTACTTGACGCAGCGCCACAGACTCCATAGGGTCCGGCGGCTTTCAACCTTCAACTACGGTGATGTTTATGACTGGCAATATTGATCTCGCTCTTGCGTCCGGCGCCTGGCCGTTCAAGGAAGCGGAAAAGCTGGTCAAACGATACCGTTCTGGTGCACCGGAAAAAGGGTACGTCCTTTTTGAAACCGGATACGGCCCTTCAGGCCTGCCACATCTGGGCACATTTGGCGAAGTGGCGCGCACCTCAATGGTGATGCGGGCGTTTCAGGAAATCTCTGACATTCCCACCAAACTTATCTGTTTTTCGGATGATATGGACGGCCTGAGAAAAGTCCCCACTAACGTACCCAACCAGGAATTGCTGGCAGACGCCCTCGGGTTGCCGCTAACAAAAGTACCTGATCCGTTTGGTACTCATGATAGCTTTGGTGCACATAATAACGCCCGGCTTCAGGCCTTTTTGGATCAGTTTGGGTTTGAGTATGAGTTTCTATCGTCAGCTGACTGTTATACCTCAGGGCGCTTTGATGCGACACTTTTGAAAATCTGCCAGCGCTACGACAAAGTCATCAAAGTGATCCTGCCGACGCTGGGCGAAGAACGCCGTCAAACCTATAGCCCGTTTCTACCGGTTGACCCGGATACAGGCCGGGTATTGCAGGTACCGGTTCGCATTGAAGACCCAGAGGCAGGCCTTATTTCGTTTGAAAGTGAGGCTGGAAACCGCACTGAGACCCTGGTTACCGGCGGCAATGTGAAATGCCAATGGAAGGTAGACTGGGCGATGCGCTGGGACGCTCTTGATGTTGACTATGAAATGGCAGGCAAGGATTTGGATGAAAGCGTGAAGCTTTCGTCGATCATTCGCCGTATCCTTGGTGGCCAACCGCCCGAAGCCCTGAGTTATGAGATGTTTCTCGACGCGAACGGCCAGAAAATCTCCAAATCAAAAGGGAACGGTATTTCAATCGAAGAGTGGCTGGCTTATGCGAGCCCTGAAAGCCTTTCTCTTTATATGTACCAGAGCCCCAGGAAAGCCAAGCGACTGCATTTTGACGTGATCCCAAAAGCAGTGGATGAATATTATACATTTCTCGCAAAATACCAGGATCAGGATGCGGGCGAACATTATAAAAACCCGGTATGGCATATTCACGGCGGAAATGTTGAGCCAGACAACTTGCCGGTAAGTTTTGCTTTGTTGCTGAATTTGGTGTCGGTCGCCAATGTACATGACAAAGAAAGCCTGTGGGGCTTTGTAACAAAATATGCCCACGGTGCAGATGCTAAAACCTATCCGGCGCTCGACAAATTGATGGGTTACGCACTCAAATATTTTGAAGATTTTGTCAAACCAAACAAGTCCTTCCGCGCGGCTACAGAGCAGGAAAGTATAGCTTTCAACAGCTTGCTGACCCGCCTTGAGGCGCTGGATGAGAATGAAACAAATGCTGAGTTGATCATGACCGAGGTTTATTCCGCAGGCAAAGACGCCGAATTTGAAAACCTGCGCGACTGGTTCAAAGCCTGCTACGAGGTACTACTCGGCCAAAGCCAAGGTCCTCGTATGGGTGGCTTCATTGCGCTTTACGGCATCAAGGAAAGCAAAGCCTTGATCAAAAAAGCGCTAGCCTAAAACTCTGACCAGTGAACGCTCGGTAGCTCAAGCCCAAACAGCCCATAAAAAAAACCCTGCCAAAAGCAGGGTTTTTCGGGCTTTTCTTTACGTTCAGGTCAATCAGGCTTCGGTATCGAGGGTTTTGGCTTCCCCTTTGGCCACACCCACCATCGCCGGGCGCAGTAAACGGTCTTTGATCATATAACCCTGGGCCACCACCTGCATAATGGTGCCAGGGGCTTGTTCCTTTGTAGGCACTTCAAACATGGCCTGATGGAATTTATGATCAAACTTCTCGCCAACTTCTGGCTCTATTTTAGTAATGCCGTGGCGCTCCATCACATTCAACAGTTCACGCCCTGTGAGATCCACACCTTCAACAAAGGCCTTCATATCATCGGCTATGTCTTCAGGCTGGCTATCCAGCGCACGTTTCAGATTGTCTGCCACATTCAGCATATCACGCGCAAACCCTGTAACAGCGTAAGCACTGGCATCCTGTCTTTCTTTGTCAGCACGGCGGCGGATATTCTGGCCCTCAGCAACAGCACGCAGTAAATTGTCTTTCAGTGCAGCCACTTCTGATTGAAGCTGTGCAACAACATCAATGTCTTCGCCTTCCGCTTCAGTTTCATCTTCAAACTGCTCGGCGTTCAGAATTTCTTCAGCCGTCAGGCCGTCTTCAACGTCTTCTTTTGGTTGTTCGTTTGTCATACGTGTTTCGCTTGCTCACCATTTTGACCCCACTTCAGGGGTTTTTCAGCAGGCGGCTTACCACCTGCGCCGTATAATCAACCATTGGCACGATGCGAGCGTAATTTAACCTCGTGGGCCCAATAACGCCAATCACACCAACAACATTGTTTGCAGCGTTTATATAGGGAGAAACCACCAAAGATGAACCCGATAGCGAAAATAAATTATTCTCCGCACCTATAAACAAACGCACGCCGCGCCCGTCTTTGGCGAGTTCCATCAATTTGATCAAGTCTTTTTTTCGCTCCAACTCTTCAAAGAGCTGGCGAATGCGCTCCAGATCACCCACAGCCTCAACATTATCCAGCAGATTAGACTGCCCAGAAACCAGCAGGGATGCGGCTTCCATTTCCCCACCAGACCATATAGCGAGCCCACTTTCCACAACTCTTGTTGTCAAGCCATCAAGCTCGGCCTGCCGTGTCATCAGCTCGACCTGGATGGCTTCCTTCATGCTTTCAAGCGAATGACCCACAAGGCGGGCGCTCAGATAATTCCCGGCCTGTATAAGCGCAGATGGCGGCAAACCAATGGGCAGGTCAATCACCCTATTTTCAACACTACCGTCCTCTGCCACTAGAACGACAAGCGCCTGCCCGCCCGCCAGAGGAACAAATTCAATATGTTTTACAGCCAGATTATGTTTAGGCACCATCACCACAGAGGCACAGCGCGACAGGCCGGACAAAGCCTTGGTAGCCTCTGCCAGAACGTCTTCCATGCTGCGCCCGGACACCGCCGCTTTGCCTTTAATGGATGCACGCTCGGCTTTGGTCAGATTGCCAACCTCCATAAGCCCGTCGACAAACAGCCTGAGGCCTGTATCGGTTGGAATGCGCCCGGCTGATGTATGCGGCGCAGCCAACAGCCCAATGTCTTCAAGGTCAGCCATCACGTTTCTGATGGTCGCGGGTGACACAGCGATCATACCAGCCCGGCTTAAAGTGCGAGAACCAACAGGGTCACCTGTATCAAGGTATGTTTCCACAATCTGGCGAAAAATAGCCCTGGAACGTTCATTCAGACCTAGAAGCGACATAGATATCCTTCCCGTTTATACGGTAAACTGTAAAAAGACGCGCTGCAGGCGTCAATGCGACGTTTCATCTTTCTTCACCTTTGACCTTCGCCTTCTGCACAGGTAGAAGAGGCAAAACAAGTGCACATCCTGTGCTCAATGCGAAAAAGGATCAGATATGCGACCCAGCGGACGCGCCAGCGATGAATTACGCCCTCTTGAAATGACGCCGGGCTTTTCCCTGCATGCGGAAGGCAGCTGCCTTGTGAAGTTTGGCAATACCCATGTACTTGTCACCGCAACGTTTGAAGAACGTGCCCCGCATTTCCTGCGTGATACCGGCAAGGGTTGGGTTACGGCCGAATACGGCATGTTACCTCGCTCCACGCACGGGCGCATGCCGCGTGAGGCCGCCAAAGGCAAACAGTCTGGCCGTACCCAGGAAATCCAGCGCCTGATTGGCCGCTCCATGCGCGCTGTTGTTGACCTTGAAGCGCTGGGCGAACGCCAGGTTCGCATTGACTGTGATGTTATCCAGGCGGACGGCGGCACACGCACAGCTTCAATTTCTGGGGCTTATGTCGCCCTGCACCAGTGTTTCAGCTGGATGATGGAAGAAGGCCATATTGAACGCATGCCGTTTACCGATAGCATTGCGGCAATCAGCTGCGGTATTTACAAAGGTATGCCGGTGCTTGATCTGGACTATCCTGAGGACAGCATTGCTGAAACCGACGCAAACTTCGTACTGACCGGTAAAGGCGGCATTGTAGAAATACAGGCTACCGCTGAAGAAGACCCTTATTCCGAAGAAGAGTTTTTGCGGCTGTTAAGGCTTGCCCGAATGGGCTGCGATGATATTAAAAAAGCCCAACATAAAGCCCTTGGCCTTTAACCGGAACACCGATTGGGTAAACATGGCACGCCATTTTGACAGCAATAAACTTGTGATCGCTAGCCACAATCAAGGCAAAGTGCGCGAAATTGGTGCACTGCTTGCGCCTTTTGGTGTGGAAACTGTTTCAGCCGGGGAATTAGGGTTGCCTGAGCCTGTAGAAGATGGGCTTACTTTTATCGCCAATGCAGAAATTAAAGCCCTGGCGGCAGCAAAAGCGTCGGGTTTGCCTGCACTTGCCGACGACAGCGGGCTGGAAGTTGCTGCACTTGGCGGTGAGCCCGGCATATACAGCGCGCGCTGGGCTGGTCCCACAAAAGACTTTTCGGTAGCGATGGCAGCCGTGAACGAAAAACTGGGCGATACCAGCAGTCGCGGCGCAAATTTCACTTGCGCGCTCACGCTGGCCTGGCCGGACGGGCATGCGGAAAGCTTTGCAGGCGAGGTTTTTGGCGACCTCACATGGCCCATGCGCGGCGAAAAAGGATTTGGTTACGACCCTGTATTTATACCAACCGGGCATGAACTAACCTTCGCCGAAATGGAGCCTACCGACAAACACGCGATGAGCCACCGCGCCAAAGCCTTTCGTCTGTTGATCGATGCCTGCTTTAAAAACAACTGAATGCCCAAATCTACCATCAAATAGCAGCAACAGCCCCGCTGCTATTTATGTACATTGGCCCTTCTGTGTCAAAAAATGCCCTTACTGCGACTTCAACAGCCATGTGCGCGAAGATGTTTCACAAGCCCAGTGGCAAAAGGCCCTCGTTCGTGAAATTGATACAATGGCCAGCCATTTCCCAAACCTGCAAGCAAGCTCAATATTTTTTGGTGGCGGCACACCGAGCTTAATGGCCCCAGAAACTGTGCACAGCGTTATTGATGCTATTAAAAAACATTGGGGAAATGGCTCTGACATTGAAATTACGCTTGAGGCCAACCCTTCCAGCGTCGAGGCCGGCCGGTTTCGTGAATACCGGGCTGCCGGCGTAAACCGGCTTTCTGTGGGCATTCAATCCCTAAACGATACTGTACTCCGGTTTCTGGGCCGGGTCCACAGTGCGGCAGAAGCGCTGAAGGCGCTAAAAGTCGCACAAGACAACTTTGAGTGTGTGAGCTTTGACCTAATCTATGCACGGCCCAATCAAAACCTGGCTGAATGGAAATCGGAGCTGACAGAGGCGCTGGCCTTTGGCACCAGCCACCTTTCCCTTTACCAGCTGACGATTGAAGAAGGCACGGCGTTTTATCATCAATTTCATCGCGGTAAATTCAACCTGCCTGACGAAGACACGGCGACTGCGCTTTTTGAACTAACGGACCAAACAACCCAGGATGCCGGACTTCCCGCATACGAGATATCAAATCATGCTCGAGCAGGCGAGCAATCCGTTCATAATTTAGCTTACTGGCAAGGAGACGCCTATGTTGGCATCGGTCCTGGCGCGCACGGCAGACTGCCAGGCACTTTGCCTGGCAGTGCTTTTGCCCATGCACAGATAAAACGCCCCGAAGACTGGCTCGCTGCGGTTGTTTCACGTGGAACAGGGCTTGAGACACTGGACACCGTCACCCCGCAGGACCGTGCTGTTGAAGCTATTTTAACCGGACTACGCCTGACCACCGGCATCAACCTGGCAAACTGGCGTCACCGGTTTGGCCAAAGTCTGGAAGACATCATCAATATAACTTCCCTTCATGACATGCAGGATAGCGGGCACCTGAGCTATAATGATACCCATCTGAAACTAACAAAAAAGGGCAGGCCCCTTCTAAATTTTATTCTGGGGAAGCTGGTTGCCTGAGGGCATAACCAAAGCTCGGGAAAACCAAAGGCGCCGCATCAACGACCTTGAAACCACGCCTGTTAATTTCCAAGACAGCAAGTGAGCGCTCAATAGTGCCGTCCGGCAAAAACCTGAAAAGCCCATCAAGGCCCGAAAAGCCCTTTTCGTTCATAAGAATATCCGCCGAATACCGGCTGCTGCCATTGGCGGGCTTTTCTGCCCTGGATAATAAAGCAATAAGGCTTACGGCGTCATAAGCAAGCGTGGCAATGCGGGGGGGCGTATCGCGGAAACTTTCTTCAAGGCGCTTTAAAAACCGGGCCGGGCCTTCGGGCGACGGTGCAGCAAACCATGCCCCTTGCAAAGGAGGTTCTCGCAATAGGCCAGCGTCGCTCCATAAACCCGTACCCAGCAGTTTTACTTTATTGGGATCAATTTCATAAAAAGGGAGCAAAGGCGCCAAGGTGCGCAGTAGCTCTCCCCCTTCTGGCAGCAAAACTGCATCGTACGTGATGCCTTCCAATACTTCCTGTTTGTCTAGCTTGGCAGCAATTTCATCGGTCATGTCATCCCCGAGCGAACGCAGAAACCTGATTTCATCGCGCATGTCTTTGCGGCGTTCATCATAGTTTGACAACCGTTTAACTGGTTCAAAAACAGCTTCAGGGTCGGGGGGGTAATTTTCGATCGCGGCCACGATGCCGCCTGCTGAAGTAACCGCATTGCCAAAAGCCACTCGGATACGAGCACCGTACCTCCCGTCCGGAATAAGCGCCGAATATTCCAAAAGCCCCGCTGAAATAGCATGGTCAATCACCCGCTTTACCTCGGTTTCCGGCATGAAACCCATGATAAACCGGCCAGGAGCTGCCACGCTGCTATCGTTCGTAAAACCAATGAGAGGGATGGCCGCTGGCTCCAAAATATTTGCCGCAGCTTCAAAGTTACTTGCCAACAGCGGACCCAAAACAACACTAACACCTTCCGTGATTGCGCGCTGTGCCATTCTTTCGGTCTCAACAATATCAGCACGTGTATCAAGCGGTAGCAAAATCAGGCGCGGATCATATGCATCAAAAAGCGCGGTCACGGCAGCCCGCAACAGCGCCTGTCCCGTTTGTGATTCTGAGCCAGAAAGCGGCAGCATGATTGCTATTTTAATAGTTTCACCCGGCAATTGGCTTTCAGAAACGATAGGGTCAGAAATAGAGGCTTGTTCTGTTTTTAGCGCCTCGTTGCCTTCTGGTATTGGTCTTTGCTGGCTTACTGGAGGCGGTACTTGCTGACCACAAGCCACCAAGACCAAAAGCCCCGCGAGAAAGGCTATGGATTTCAGCTTTCTTTTGATCATACTTGCAAGCATAACTGTCCTTGGTATTGTCTTTATATATTGTCTTAAGACCGCGCTTGACTGGACCCTAATGATATTTTTCCGCGCTGTAAAATACTGACATGCGCCGCAGGTAAACAACGCCAAAACCTATATGGACCATAATCATGGCTGAAATCAGATCACAGCCCGATAAACTAAGCGCCGGGCTTTATGTGGTTGCCACCCCGATTGGGAATTTGGGCGATATCAGCGCCCGTGCGCTTGAGGTTTTATCTGCGGTTGATGTGATTGCCTGCGAAGACACCCGGGTTACCGCCAAGCTTTTAAACGCTTATCTGATCAAAAAGCCCCTTTTGGCGTACCATGAACATAACGGCGCGGCCCAGCGGCCAAAACTTTTGGAAAAAATGGCCGGGGGCAGCGCTGTGGCTTTGGTTTCAGACGCAGGCACCCCGCTCATTTCTGATCCAGGCTATAAACTGGTGGATGAAACCCGAAATGCAGGCATTACCGTCACAGCGTGCCCTGGGCCAAGCGCGCTTGTCACCGCCCTATCCCTTGCTGGCCTACCAACAAACCGGTTTTTGTTTCTGGGCTTCGCCCCTCATAAAAAGAAAGCCCGGCAAGACTGGTTCGCGGCTGAAGCCAGAACCAATGCCAGCCTTGTTTTTTACGAAAATGCAAAGCGGTTGCCCGCCTGCCTGGCAGATGCAGCAGAGATATTGGGGGCCCGCCCCGGCGCTGTTTGCCGCGAACTCACCAAAAAGTTTGAACAAGTTGTGCGGAACGATATTTTAGGGCTAGCCGCCCATTATGCTGAATCTGGGCCACCAAAAGGCGAAGTTGTGGTTGTTATCAGTACGCCAGATAAAATGGCGCTTGCTGACAAGGGTGATACCGCCGAAATCGACAGGGCCTTACAGCTTGCGCTTGAGCATATGAGCGTGAAATCCGCAGCCAGATTTGTCGCGGAGCTTACCGGGGCAAAGCGAAATCAGGTCTATAGCCGGGCACTTGAACTGGCGGCTGACAAAAAACAATGACCACGACCCGCCAAAAGGCGGAGCTTCGGGGGCGGCGCGCCGAACAGGTCGCGGCATTATATCTGCGCTTCAAAGGCTACCGTATTATAGAAAAACGCTTCCGAAGTCGCCGGGGTGAGATTGATCTTATCGCCCGCAGAGGGTCCACGACTGTTTTTATTGAGGTTAAGGCAAGAAAAACTGTGGATGACGCTTTGCTGTCAATTGCTTACAAACAAAGGCGGTGTATCGAGGCGGCCGCAGAGGATTGGCTCAAAAAACATGGGCATAGCCAGAAATCCCTCAGGTTTGATGTGGTGGCTATTGTACCAAGGGCTCTCCCCACCCACATCACGGGGGCGTGGCGTATTGGCGAATAATAACTTCGCTTAAATTATATAGTGGAAACAATATGGTAAACAGGCCCCTTAAAGTAGCATTTCAAATGGACGGTATGGAAACCGTGAATATTGACGGCGACAGTACATTTGTTTTGATGCTGGAAGCACAAGAGCGCGGCTATGAAGTATGGCATTATCTGGCTGAGGACCTGTCTTACGAAGACGGTGTGGTCACGGCGAGCGCCAGACCTGTGACAGCACGACGAGTGCGGGGGGACCACTATGAGTTTGGTCTGGAGCAAAGGCTTGATTTGCGCGATCTTGACGTTATCTGGATGCGCCAGGACCCGCCCTTTGACATGGCCTACATTACAGCCACCCACCTTTTGGACCTGATCGCAAAAGAAACCCTGGTCTTGAACAATCCGGCAGAGGTCAGAAATGCACCCGAAAAGCTGTTTGTTGCCAAGTTTCAAGATTTAATGCCCGCAACACTGATCACACGGCGGGAAGAGGATGTGCGTAAATTCCGTGAAAAACACGGAGATATTATTGTTAAACCCTTATACGGAAACGGCGGCGTCGGTGTCTTTCATCTCCGAAAAGGCGACAGCAACCTTGGCAGTTTGATGGAGATGTTTCTGAGCGCAAACCGGGAACCTGTGATGGTGCAGGAATTTTTACCAAAAGTCGTCCAAGGCGACAAAAGGATAATCCTAGTTGACGGCGAAGCCGTTGGCGCTATCAACCGTGTGCCAGCAGCAGGTGAAATCAGGTCAAACCTGGTGGCGGGCGGCGCAGCGGAACCAAGCAGCCTTACAGCCCGAGAGCAGGAAATCTGTGCACGGCTTAAGCCCGAGTTGAAAAAACGGGGGCTTCTATTTGTTGGCATTGATGTCATTGGAGACTGGTTGACAGAAATCAACGTAACATCCCCCACAGGGCTTCAGTCCGTGAATAAATTTGACGGGGTTAAACTGGAAGCTGTTATCTGGGATGCTGTTGAAGCCAAACTTTAAAGCATAACGCCTAGTCTTTTGATTTAAAAAGAGAATTCCGCGCCTTCAGGTTATCATCCGGCACAAGATGTTTTGACTAAAACCCACACACCCCAAGCTTGCTGCAAAGCTCATCCAGTTGATCCAGGTCTTTATAAATCACCGTCACTTTGCCGTTCTCGCCATCATGATCAATCGTAACTTTCATACCGATGGCTGCAGTAAGGTCTTTCTCCAGCGCAGCGGTATCTGCATCTTTCTTTTTGTTTGAGACCGTCCCGCCACCAGGGCGCGGTTGACGTTTCAGCTTCCCCTTGCTGTCACCCGACAATGCCTCTGTTTGGCGGACACTAAGCCCTTCTTTTATAACAGTATTTGCCAAGCCCAAAGGATCATTACTGCCGATCAAAGCGCGAGCATGGCCCATCGACAATGCGCCAGACCCCACCATATATTGGACTTTCTCCGGTAAGGTTAAAAGCCGGAGCAAATTGGTAATATGGCTGCGGCTTTTTCCAACAATTGCGCCCACAGCTTCCTGTGTATGATTAAATTCGTCCATCAAACGCTTGAATCCAGCCGCTTCTTCAATCGCCGACAGATCCTGGCGCTGGATGTTTTCTATAATCGCAATTTCCAGAACCTCGCCTTCCGTGAGTTCTCGCACCACCACAGGAACCTCATGGATACCAGCACGCTGGCACGCACGCCAACGGCGCTCTCCGGCAACAATCTGATATTTATCAGCCGCAAGCGGGCGCACCAGAATAGGCTGCAACAGTCCTTTTTGTTTGATCGATTCAGAGAGCTCTTCGATGGAGACATCGTCGAAATGCACGCGCGGCTGGGCTGGGTTACGTTCCAAAAACTCAACAGGCAATCTGCGGCGCCCTATTTGTGGGCCACTTCGTTCCTGTTCCACAGGATCATTGCTGAAGACAGGGCGGTCATCTCCAAGCAGAGCAGAAAGCCCTCGCCCCAAACCTTTACGCGCTGTTTTTGCCATTATCTACATACCTTAACATATTGTTTTTATTGGTTTATGCGGCTTCGCGGTCAGCGCGGCCAAGCACCTCTCGTGCCAGCGCGATATACGCGCGGCTCCCCGTACACCGATGATCATACAAAAGCGCTGGCTTGCCAAAGCTCGGGGCTTCGGACACCCGCACATTTCTTGGAATTACCGTCGTGAAAACCTTATCCCCCAAATAATCCCGCACATCCTGCGCAACCTGTTCGGAAAGGTTGTTGCGTTTATCAAACATAGTCAGAACCACACCATTTATGTCCAGCGTCGGATTTAAACTGTTCCTGACTTGTTCAATGGTTTTCAGCAACAAACTCAGACCTTCAAGAGCAAAAAACTCACACTGCAATGGCACCAACACAGAATCCGCAGCAACCAATGCGTTGATTGTTAAGAGCGAAAGCGACGGTGGGCAATCAATGAGAATATAATCATAAGTCTCTCGAGCGGCCACTTTCTCAAAAGCCTGCTGAAGCCTGAAGTTGCGCTGCGGCAGCTCCGCCAGCTCCAAATCTGCGCCAGACAGGTCCACCGTTGACGGCACAATAAAAAGCCCCGGCACTTCTGTTTCCTGAACAGCGTCCACCAACGGAGCCGCGCCAAGGACCACATCATAAGATGTAATTTCCCGCGCCGTGCGGTCTATACCAAATCCGGTGCTGGCATTCCCTTGCGGGTCCAGATCAAAAACGAGAACACGTTTTTTCACGGCGGCCAGGGCTGTTGCCAAATTGATCGCCGTAGTGGTCTTGCCAACACCGCCCTTTTGGTTAGCAACAGCGATAATTTTCGCGCCGACTTTGGTCCCCATATGATTGCTCCCCAGACACAGCTTTATAAAAAGCTTTACTTACAACAGGTTACTTACGCTTTATATCGTAAAGCCTTAAAACCACTCCGCTTTTGTCAGAAAGGCTTTTGTAGCGACCAGCCTTCATAGTCCAACAAGCTTGCGCTTCGGTCAATTCCTCTTCTGCAGTTTCTCCTTTCAGGAGCCACATTTCCGTAGGAGGTTTTACAAAAGGCTCTGCCCAATCGAGCAATTGAGGAACTCTGGCACACGCCCTAGAGGTGATAATATCAACATCCACCGTCGGCATATTTTCGATGCGGTCCCCGTAAATCTGCGCTTCTGCGCCGGTTTCACGTGAAACCTGCCGCATAAAAATACACTTACGCCCATTGGCTTCAACCATATGCGCGCGGCCTACCCCCATGATGGCAAGTACCAAACCAGGAAAACCTGCACCAGAACCAATATCAAGAATATTTAGCTTCTTTTCACCGTAAACATCCCGCAAAAGCGGCACCATTTGCGCCGAATCGAGAAAATGCCGCCGCCAAAGATCATCCAGCGTGCTGTTGGATACGAGGTTTTTGGCTTTTTGCCACTTAATAAGCAGCTCACCGTAGTTTTTGAGCTTGCCCGATGTTTCACGTGAAACATCGAGTTCCCGACACAGGTCATCAAAGGAATAGGCCATAAAAATTGCCCCTAGGCAGCCTTGCGGCTTTTCACATGCCCAAGCAACAGCGTAAGCGCAGCCGGAGTAACCCCAGCAATACGAGCCGCAGCACCCAGAGTTGCAGGCCGGGCTTCCTTGAACTTTTCCTGCATTTCGTTGGACAGGCCAGGGATTGTCTCAAACACTAATTCATCAGGAATAACAAGGGCTTCATCTTTCCGGAAAGCCTCAATATCCCGTTCCTGACGCTCCAGATACCCCTGATACATCGCGTCAATTGCAACCTGTTCCGCAATTTTCGGATCAACCGAAGCAAGTTCTTCCGGCCAAATATTACTAAGGTCTGAAAAACCAACCCGATTGAAACCTAACAGCACAAATGCGCTCCGCCTGACACCGTCATGTTTGATCTTCAAACCATGATCCGCCGCCTCATTAGGCGACAAAGTCAGGCGAGACAATTTTTCGCGCAACGTTTCCAGTGCAGCTTTTTTGTCTGCAAAAGCAGCCTGTCGCTCGGCCCCGATTAAGCCCAGCTGTTGCCCTTTGTCTGTCAATCGCTGGTCTGCATTGTCTGCCCGCAGCAAAAGCCGGTATTCAGCCCGGCTGGTGAACATACGGTAGGGTTCCTGGGTGCCTTGTGTCACCAGGTCATCAAGCATAACACCGATATAGGCGTCTGCACGGTCCAGGATAAAAGCTTCCCTGCCCTGGCTTGCCAGTGCCGCATTAGTGCCCGCCATCAAACCCTGCGCACCCGCCTCTTCATAGCCCGTTGTGCCATTTATCTGTCCGGCCAAAAACAACCCATCAGCCCGCCTTGTTTCAAGGGAAGGTTTCAGTTCACGTGGGTCAATATAGTCATATTCAATGGCATAGCCGGGTTGCAGGATAACCGCTTCCTCAAGCCCTGGAATTGATGCTATCAGCGCCGCCTGAACATCCTCGGGCAGGCTTGTTGAAATCCCGTTTGGGTAAACCTTGTGGTCATCAAGCCCTTCTGGTTCAAGGAATATCTGGTGGCTGACCTTGTCGGCAAAGCGCACAATTTTGTCTTCAATAGATGGGCAATAGCGCGGGCCGCTGCCTTCGATTTGCCCGCTATACATGGGTGCCCGGTGGATATTGTCTTTAATAATCTGGTGCGTTTCTTCCGTGGTGCGGGTCAGGTAACAGCTGATTTGCGGCACCGTTATCTTCTCTGTCAGGAAAGACAGGGGCACAGGCTCGCTATCGGTCGGCTGCTCTATGCAGACATCCCAGTTTATCGTGCGACCATCAAGCCGGGGCGGTGTGCCTGTTTTCAGGCGTCCAAGCCCAAAACCAAGCTGCCCGAACGTTTCAGACAAACCATTTGCAGGCGCCTCACCAACCCGGCCGGCTTCTATTTTTTTCTCACCAATATGGATCAAACCACGCAGGAAGGTGCCGGTGGTAATAACAGTTGTAGCCGCAGATACCTCTGTACCGTCTGCCAGTTTGACACCGGCAACCTGCGGTTTGTCGCGGCCCTGATCCACAATCAGGTCCTCAACAGCGCCCGCCACAATTGTCAGATTATCATAATCCGCCAACAGCTGCTGGATTGCTCGGCGGTAAAGTTTGCGGTCAGACTGTGCTCGCGGTCCCTGCACGGCAGGGCCTTTTTTGCGGTTCAAAAGCCGGTACTGGATGCCAGCTGCATCCGCAGCTTTCCCCATCAGCCCGTCCAGCGCATCAATCTCGCGCACCAGGTGCCCTTTACCAAGCCCGCCAATCGCCGGATTGCAAGACATCACCCCTATGGTGTTTGGGTCATGGGTAATCAGACAGGTCTTGGCCCCCATGCGCGCAGCAGCAGCAGCAGCCTCACAGCCTGCATGCCCACCTCCTACAATAATGACATCAAATGTCTGCATCTTCACCAAATCAAAAACCATGCGACCAACACTAAGGGTTGCGCCAAGCTATCCTGTTTTATTCCTGCTTTTGTTCGGCACCATATATAGGCGCTTGTCTGTTATGTCAAAGCGAAGAAAACTGCGCCAGAACACCCCAACCGACAACCTTGGCAGAACATACATCCAAAGAGCTGGCTTATTTGCCAATGCAGAAATCACCAAAAACAATATCGAGCATATCTTCTACACCCACACGCCCGGTAATGCGCCCCAGCGCTCGCGCCGCCATACGCACATCTTCCGCTGCTAAAACCGGATCAAAGCCCGCATTTTCACCAAAGCGAGCCAGATGCTCTACTGTTTCCTCAAGAGCCCTGCGATGCCGGGCGCGCGTCAAAGACGGCGCTTCGCGCGGTGCCATTGCTTCGCTGACATATACCTCAAGACTGGAAAATAAATCGCGGAGACCGTGATCTTCTTTTACTGACACTTCGGCCACACCTGCGACCTCACCAAATAACTCTTGATGTTTCACGTGAAACATCGGCACCCGGTCTGTTTGCGTTATCACCAGAAAAGCATTTTCATCCAATAATGTTTTGGCTGCTTTAGGAATGGTCGGCCATTCATCAGCTCGAACCAAAACCAACTTCAGGTCCGCGTCTCTTGCCTGCCCCAACGCCCGCCTAACCCCTTCTTTTTCAATAGACCCCACCCCTTCCCGCAGCCCAGCTGTATCCGCCAGCCGAACCGGGTAACCACCCAGATCCAGAGAAACTTCAATAACATCCCGTGTGGTCCCTGCTTCATCTGATACAATAGCAACATCAGACCGGGAGAGCGCGTTTATAAGTGTGGACTTCCCTACATTTGGCTCTCCGAGTATAGCGACCCGAAACCCATCACGCAGCATCTCTCCTTGACGGCCATCCACAAGATATTGTGTTATATTGGAACGCAGGCGCAAAATATCGGGTAAAACTGCCCCGGAAACACCTTCGGGCAAATCTTCATCCGGGAAATCAATATCGGCCTCAAGGTGCGCTAAATACCCAAGCAACCGCGCACGCCAGCCATCGTATAAATCCCGCAATCCACCATCCAGTTGTGCCAACGCCTGTTCGCGCTGTGCTTGTGTATTGGCGTGGATCAGGTCATTCAGCCCTTCGGCCTCGGTCAGGTCAAGCTTACCCTGTTCAAACGCGCGGCGGGAAAACTCTCCCGCCTCAGCAGGCCGCAACCCTTCCGTCGCTGTCAACGCTTCGATCACGCCTCCCACAACAGACCGTCCGCCATGCAAATGCAGCTCTACAATATCTTCACCTGTAAAACTGCCGGGAGCTTTGAACACCAACACCAGAGCTTTATCAAGCCGCGCTGATGTCACGGGGTCACACAGTTCCCTGAGCGTCGCCCGGCGCGGTACAGGCACCGCTTTGCCGCTCAGAGCCTCCAGTGCAGCAAAGGCCCGCGCGCCAGAAATACGAACCACCGCGACACCCGCAACACCCGGCCCACTAGCCAGCGAAAATATTGTCTCTGGTCTGGTTGTCATCGTTTGCTTTCATTTAAATCTTGCAGCTGCCAGCCGCGCACACTAGCAAGACATATAGTTTCTTGTCCTTCTTTACTTTGAGGCACGCCATGTCGCAACTGTCGATGCATACCCCGGTTATAGATATTACCATCACCGAGCTCGAAGGATCGATCATTGCTGTGGATTGGGGATGGTCACCTTTTCAGGAAAGCTCGCCTTTGCTGCGTGAGGCCAAGCGCCAGCTTGACCTGTATTTTGATGGCGATCTCACAGCCTTTGATCTGCCAGTCAACCCGATGGGCACGCGCCACCAGGAAAAGGTCTGGCGGGCAATGATGGAAATCCCCTACGGCGAAACCGTCACATACGGCACGCTGGCAAAAACAATCGGTTCTGCCGCACAGCCTGTGGGCACAGCCTGCGGCCGTAACCCGATCCCGATCCTTGTGCCCTGCCACCGGGTCGTTGGTTCCAGCGGAAATTTTGGCGGCTACTCCGGCGAAGGTGGGCTTTATACCAAACGTGCACTTCTGGTTTTAGAGGGGGCTTTGAGTATTGAAGAAGGGTACGCGCTGGAGCACTCCGGCGCACTTGATAAGTGATGGTTTATCTGCCAGGAAAGCGCATTCTATGGCACAGACACTCAGCATAAAAGCAAGCGATGGCTCTGGTTCCTTCGGTGCCTATATCGCATTTCCTGCGACAGGTTCTGGCCCAGCTGTTGTTGCAATCCAGGAAATATTCGGCGTCAACGCTAGTATGCGCAGCATCTGTGATGACCTGGCCATAGAGGGTTATGTTGCGGTATGTCCCGACCTATTTTGGCGACAGGAGCCCGGCGTTGATATCACCGACAAGAGCCAGGAAGAATGGGACAAGGCTTTTGCTTTGTTTAGCGGTTTTGATGTAGCAAAAGGTATCGACGACATAGCCACCACCATTGCCGCTGTCCGTGCTGTAGCAGCCTGCACCGACAAAATCGGCGCAGTGGGATATTGCCTTGGCGGCCTGCTTGCCTACCTAGCTGCCGCGCGCACAGATGCTGATGCCTGCGTGAGTTATTACGGTGTTGGCATCAATCAAAAGCTCGCTGATGCCAAGGGTATTAAAAAACCCTTGATGATGCACATCGCCGAAAAAGACCGCCATGTAGACAAAGACCAGCAAACCGAGCTTCATGCCAACCTAGACGGAAACACTTTTATCACCATCCATGATTATGCTGGCGTCAACCACGCCTTCGCCCGCCCTGACGGCAATGACTGGGATGCTGAGGCCGCTACATTGGCCAATGAACGCACCGCTGAGTTTTTGAAAAAACACCTGAAGGGCAGTCCATAACCCTGAAGGGCAGTCCATAACAAAGAGCCGCTTATATTTTTCCAAATGGGATTTCCTCATTTGCGCACAAACGCCCCGCAGGTTTCACTGCACAAGCGGGCGGGGCGCAACCGAGCCTGTTACAAGCAAGGTATGTAATTCTTAATTAGAACGCCTCTATATAATGAAAAAGGGTCTACAAAAGCAGACCCTTTTCCTAGCAAAAATATATCCCGGATCAGTTGTTCATCTGGGCAAAAAAGTCTTCGTTATTCTTCGAATCTTTTAATTTCGAAAGCAAGAATTCCATCGCATCGATGGTGCCCATCGGGGTCAGAATTCTACGCAGTACCCACATTTTCGACAGTGTTGCCGGATCAACAAGCAGTTCTTCTTTCCGTGTCCCTGATTTCAGAATATCAATGGCCGGGAAGACCCGTTTGTCTGCGACCTTGCGGTCAAGGATGATTTCGCTGTTACCTGTGCCTTTAAATTCTTCAAAGATCACTTCGTCCATGCGGCTACCGGTTTCAATAAGGGCGGTTGCAATGATTGAAAGCGAGCCGCCTTCCTCAATATTTCGTGCTGCTCCAAAAAAGCGCTTGGGCCGCTGCAGGGCATTAGCATCCACACCGCCGGTCAACACTTTGCCTGAAGACGGCACCACTGTATTGTAAGCGCGTGCCAGGCGGGTGATGCTATCCAGCAAAATCACGACATCCTTACCGTGCTCAACCAGCCGCTTGGCTTTTTCGATCACCATCTCAGAAACCTGAACATGACGCGATGCAGGCTCATCAAAAGTTGAAGAAACAACTTCACCCGCAACACTGCGCTGCATGTCTGTCACTTCCTCGGGGCGTTCATCAATCAGCAGTACAATGACATAACATTCAGGGTGGTTGGCTGTGATGCTTTTGGCAATATTTTGCAGCAACACGGTTTTGCCGGTTCTGGGCGGAGCAACAATAAGGGCGCGCTGGCCTTTCCCAATAGGTGCCACCAGATCAATCACACGGGGGGACCGATCCTTCACCGTTGGGTCATCAGGATCCAGTTTGAGTTTTTCATCCGGGTAAAGAGGTGTCAGATTGTCAAAGTTTACCTTGTGGCGGGTCTTGTCAGGCTCATCAAAGTTAATCTGAGATACTTTCAGCAGTGCAAAATACCGTTCCCCATCTTTTGGGGCCCTGATCTGGCCGTCCACTGTATCGCCTGTCCGGAGGCCAAACCGGCGGATCTGTGAGGGGCTGATATAAATATCATCCGGGCCTGGCAGATAACTGGATTCAGGACTGCGCAAAAAACCAAAACCATCAGACAGGGTTTCAATCACCCCTTTGCCCATAATTTCAATATCATCTTCTGCAAGCTGTTTGAGTATTGCAAACAGCATATCCTGCTTGCGCATGCTGTTTGCGTTTTCAACACCAACTTCTTCCGCAAACGCGAGAAGATCGGCTGGAGATTTATCCTTGAGATCCTGTAAATGCATCGGGGCATCCAATTTTATAGAATTTTATCCGGGGGTGATGGGGCTTTATACTGGTATTTTTTTCGCTATGAGGCCGCAAAATTATCTATAAATCAATCAGCGGGTGGTGGGGCATACCCCAAATGAGGTGCCAACGCAAGATGCGAAAGCGTTAAGTAGGGTATCATGCCCTATTGTGCTGTCAAGATTTTTACAAACAAACAGCTCTGAGGCTTTGCTTTACCCTCAGGGCTTTGTTTTAAAAAGGCCTCACCATCACCAGAATAACAACTACAATTATGAAGGCCGCTGGTATTTCATTAACCCGGCGATAGAATTTTTCAGCCCGATTGCGCTTGCCTTGTGCAAAATCCTTGCGCCAGCGCGACAACATGCCGTGAAAGCCGGAAAGCAAAAACACCAGTAAAAGCTTTGCATGTAGCCAACCGCCCGCAGCCAGCCCAATGTTTAAGACCAAAAGAATACCCATCACCCAGGCAATAATCATTGCCGGGTTGATGATGATCCGCATCAAACGGTTCTCTCGCTCAATCCACTTGGCATCTTCGTCGCTGCCAATATCGGACTGACAATGGTAAGCAAAAAATCGCGGCAGCATAAACATGCCTGCCATCCAGAAAATAACAAAGATGATGTGAAATGCCTTGACCCAAAGGTAAGCCCCACCCAAAAAACCTTCCATCACCATACTCCTGCTTTAACAGTTATTATAGTTTCTGTAACTGATCCTACCGGCGAAAATTTTTAATTGTTTCGGCCAAAAGCGCAACATTTTCGGGTGGTGTTTCCGGAACAAAACCATGTCCCAGATTAAATATGTGCGCACGGCCCTTCAGAGCCTCAAGGATGCGCGTTGCTTCTTTTGTCATAGCTTCCCCCCCGGCAACAACAAGATGAGGGTCCATGTTGCCTTGCAGGCATATATGGCTATCAATCTCTGACGCCGCCCACGCCAGTGGCACGCCTGTATCAAGCGATACACCGTCTACACCCGTTCCGCGCACATAATCTGCCAGCTTGGCACCTGCAAGTCTCGGGAACCCTATAATTGGTGTTTCCTTGTGACGTGCCCGTATTTTTTCGACAATTGCTTTGGTTGGCTGGGTAACCCAAGCATCAAACATGGGTTCTGGCAGGGCCGCTGACCAGCTATCAAAAATCTGGACTACATCAGCACCAGCTTCAATCTGTGCGCATAAATAGTCAGCGGTGGCTTCAACCAACAAATCGAGAATTTTTCCAAAAAGAACCGGATTGCCATAACCAAGCTGGCGCGCCGCTGCATGGTCTTTACTGCCCTGGCCTCCAATCATATACGTGGCAACTGTCCAGGGTGCACCAGCAAAACCAAGCAAGGTCACATCTTCAGGCAGACTGTTTGAAAGCCGGGACACGGTTTCATAAACGGCCCCGACTTTATCGTGAAAACCGGCCATAGACAGTGCGTCAAAAGCGGCATCATTTGCTACAGGATCCAGCCTCGGGCCCACCCCTTGCTCAAACCAGACATTTTGACCAAGCCCATCTGGCACCACCAGAATATCTGCAAACAGGATTGCACCGTCCATACCATAACGCCGAATGGGTTGCAGGGTCACTTCTTCCGCTTTTTCCGGATTATAACAAAAATCCATAAAAGATGGCTGGCTGGCACGAATTTCCCTATATTCGGGCAGATATCGTCCAGCTTGACGCATAAACCAGAAAGGGACTTTTTCCCCAGGATTTCCTTTGAGGGTTTCGAGTAAGATTTTTACCATAACATTCAGGCCTGAATTATTGACACACGTTTTCAGGTATCAAGCATACCCACTATAATAAATATATATATAAATAGAATAATTGTAGTTTTAGTAGATGCCTGTGGATACTGGGGAAAACCATTTCTCCACATATTTATGCACAGTTGGTGAAGGGTTAGAACAAGCCATCATAAATGGTGGAAAACTATGTGAATAACAATAATTTAGCTTTTAAATACCAAGGAAATATAAAACATGAAGACTGGGGAAAACTATTCAAGCACTCTCTTCGGTTATGACCTTATGCTTGTATTTATCGGCTAGGGATAAAAAAACAAACTTTGGGATGACATCTTCACAAAATGGGCACAAGTCGCCTAAGTTGCTTATTAACAGTTTCGCCAACAAGTTTTCCACAGGCTGGTCCCGGTGTTATCCACGCTGAATTTAAGGTCATATTATGCCAAATAAAATGCCTAATAATGTGTCGTCCGAAGCGGCAGAATTTCATCTGCATCTGGTTTCAGATTCAACAGGCGAAACGTTGGAGGCTATCATTTCTGCGGCGCTGGTTCAGTTTGAAGGTGTGAATGTACACAAACATTATTGGCCCCTTGTTCGCTCGGCTATGCAAATGTCGCGGCTTATGGAAGATATCAGCGAGCAACCTGGTTTGGTAATGTACACACTTGTAAACAAGGAGATACGCATCGTTCTGGAACAAGCCTGTAAGAAAGCCAATTTGCCGGTGCTTTCCATTCTTGATCCAGTGATCAATCTGTTGGGCTCTTATTTTGGTCAGAAAGCATCCCGCAAGCCGGGGCAACAGCACATAATGGATGCTCATTATTTCCAGCGTATTGACGCATTGCATTTTACCATGGCCCACGACGATGGCCAGCTGGTGGAAGATGTAGACGAAGCGGATATTATTCTCGTGGGTGTTTCGCGGTCCTCAAAAACACCAACGAGCATTTATTTGGCCAACAAGGGCTATAAAACCATGAATGTGCCTTTTGTGCCAGGTTGCCCAATGCCCACAGAGCTTGATAAGCTGGAAGGCAAATTTGTACTTGGCCTGACAACGGGTATTGAGCGTCTGGTGCAAATCAGAACCAACAGGTTGCGTTCGATTAATGAAGATGAAAACGGGGACTATACAGACCGCGAACAAATTCAGGACGAAATAAAAGAATGCCGCCGTTACTGCACAGAGCGTAACTGGCAAACCATTGATGTGACCCGCCGTTCGATCGAAGAATCGGCGGCGGCTATTCTCCACCGTTATTATGCATGGCTTGAAAAACAGCCGGCTTCAGTCGTGCAGTCGCGCAGGCCGCTTTTGGATGATCTTAGATGACACAGTCCGTTTTGCCTTCTGCTTTGTCGCGGGTGATTTTGGCGTCCGGGAGCCAGACCCGCGCAGACATGCTCCGGAATGCCGGGCTGGATTTCACCGTCCAGCCAGCCAGTGTGGATGAAGACGAAATAAAACAGTCCCTGATTACGGAAGGCATTTCTCCCCATGAAATAGCAGAAGTATTAGCTGAACTGAAAGCACGCGCGGTCTCCAGCAGCCAACCTGATGCGCTGGTGATTGGGGCCGATCAGCTGTTGGTGAAAGATGGGCATGTTTTTTCGAAAGCTACAAACCGAGGGGACGCGGAAATAACACTGGCGGCATTCTCTGGTGGTGAGCATACGTTAATTTCGGCTATCGTGATTTACCAAAATGGTCAGGCCATATGGCGAGTGTTTGATCAGGCAAAGCTGACCGTAAGGCCTCTTTCTGAAACCTTTATTCAGAGGTATCTTGATGCCCTTGCCGATGATGCCTATTGGTCGGTAGGTTGTTATCAGCTGGAAGGTTTGGGGAGCCAGCTTTTTACCAAAATAGAAGGTGATTATTTCACGGTGCTTGGGCTGCCACTTTTCCCGCTTCTGGATTTTCTCCGTCGGCACGGACACATGCCAATATGACAAAGACAGCCTATAAAAAAGCCGCCGTAATTGGCTATCCTATTACCCAGTCATTGTCGCCTCTGATGCATAGCCATTGGATGCAACAGGTGGGTATTGAGGGTGAATATGAAGCCATCGAAGTTGCGCCAGAACATTTGAGCGCCTTTGTGCAGGAGGCCAAAAAAATTGGCCTTTCAGGCTTCAATGTCACCGTGCCGCACAAAACCAAAATTTTACAATATCTGGATAAAACCGCGCCGCTGGCGCGCCAGATAGGGGCTGTGAATACAGTAAAAATTGCCCCGGACGGCGCGCTTACAGGCTTCAATACTGATAGCCTCGGACTTATAACCCATTTGAAAACCAGCGTGCCGGACTTTCCTCATGACCGGCCCGCTTTCATTCTTGGTGCTGGCGGCGCAGCCCGGGCAGCCGCGCTTGGCATGCTTGGTGAAAATCTGCCGATGGTGATGATCAGCAACCGTACACGCGAAAAAGCGGAAACCATTGCCAGTGACATTGGCCGTGGCCGTATGGCGGTGGTGGATTGGGACGCGCGCAGCGATGCGGTGGCCGGGGCTGGCCTGATTATCAATACAACAACACTAGGTATGGCGGGACAGGCGCCGCTTGATCTTGATCTGTCGTGTGCTGCAAAAGATACGGTTGTCTATGACATTGTTTATAAGCCGCTGAAAACACCACTTCTTGCTGCTGCTGGCTCGTGTGGTCTGCGAACGGTAGACGGGCTTGGTATGTTGGTCCATCAGGGTGCGGCGGCTTTTAAAATATGGTTTGGCCATAATGTCTGTTTTGATAAGGACCTTCGCCGCAAGCTTGAAGGGGCGCTTCGATGAAAATTGTTGGCCTTACAGGCTCTATTGGTATGGGCAAAAGCGAGACTGCAAAAATGTTTGCAGAACAAGGCATACCTGTCTTTGATGCGGATGCAGAAGTCCATAAACTACAAGCTGTAGGCGGCAAGGCTTTGCCTGCGATTGACAGGGCCTTTCCGGGTATGATTGCAGACGGTGTTCTGGACCGCGCCAGGCTTGGTGCGCTTGTTTTTTCTGATGCGGCGGCCAAGAGAAAACTGGAAGCCATCATGCACCCGATGGTTGGTGAAGCCCGCATGGGGTTTTTCGAAGCGGCTGAAAAAGCGCGAGCAGCCTTTGTAGTGCTGGATATACCGCTTTTATTTGAAACCGGCGGAGATAAAGCGTGCGACAGGGTTGTTGTGGTATCGGCACCTGCTGCTATCCAGCGTGCCCGTACTCTGTCGCGCTCAGGCATGACGGAAAAAAAATTCAAACAGATACTGGCAAAACAGACACCAGACGCTGACAAACGTGCTGCTGCTGATTATATTATCGAGACAGACAAGGGTTTTGATTATGCGCGGGCACAGGTTGCGCAAATCATTGCTACACTGAAGGGCGAATGATGGTTTTGCGCGAGCTTATTTTTGATACGGAAACAACAGGCTTTGACCCTATGTCAGGGGATCGGTTGATCGAAATTGGTCTTGTGGAAATGGTCGACAAGTCGCTGACGGGAAACCATTATCACCAATATGTAAATCCTGAGCGCGATGTGCCGGAAAGCGCGGTGAAAATTCATGGGCTGACCACCGACTTTCTGAAAGATAAAGCAGTTTTCCCGGATATCATGGATGAATTTCTGGCTTATGTGGGTGAGGACAGTGTGCTGGTGGCGCACAATGCTGAATTTGATATGAAATTTATTAATTGGGAGCTTGAGAACGCAGGCCGCCCGATCCTTCATAAAAAACGTTTCATTGATACGCTGGCGATCGCGCGCACCAAGTTTCCGGGTGCTGCCAACAGCCTGGATGCGCTTTGCAAACGCTTTATGATCAACAATGCCCACCGCACGCTGCACGGCGCGCTACTGGATGCCGAGATTTTGGCAGAAGTTTATATTGAACTACAGGGCGGGCGGCAGGGCGGCATGGACCTGTCGGTCAGCAAGAGCGCAGCGGCTGTTATTACCAAAAAAGTGCGCGAACCACGAAGCTTCCCCCCAAGCGAAACTGAGTTGAAACGGCACGCCGAATTTATCAAAAAGCTTGATAACCCCATCTGGAACAGTTGAGTTTATCATTGTTCCGCGACATCAAGTTAAAGACAAGCTGTGCAAAAAGAAGCATACAAATAACAGCGCGAAATTTTGGTTGATTTTTCACACAAGAAAATAGTCAGTAGATTATTTAATCAATACTGTTGAAAAACCGGCCATAGGGGATGCCGATAAAACAGCCAATATCTTTACCCTGGTCACAGTCATAAAGGCTGAAGGTGGTAATATCGGCACGGCCAACAAGGAATTTTTGTTTTACAAACCCCATAACATCCAACCCAGTCGCCCGGCTATCAGCGCTGCCGTCCCGGTTGTCGCCCATCATGAAGTAGGTGCCCGCAGGCACTTTGAATAACCGCGTCTTGTCAAGTGTGCCTCTGTCGGTGCGCTCATAAATACGGTGTTTCACGCCGTTTGGCAGTGTTTCTTCATACTCTTTGGCGTGAATATCCTGACCTTCATAGCTTGTATAATTCACATCACGCACATGGCGCCGCGCAACCATGGCACCGTTTATGTAAAGGCGGCCCTCATTCATTTGCACAGTATCACCCGGCAGGCCGATCACTCGCTTGATAAAATCAACCCCCCCTTTGTGAGGCAAGGTAAAAACCACCACATCCCCGCGCTCGGGTGCATCGCTCAGGATTTTATTCTCAAACATAAAACTAGGGTCAAAAGGAAAGCTAAAACGGTTGTAACCATAAGCGAATTTGGAAACAAAAATCCGGTCACCAACTTCAAGGGTGGGTTCCATGCTGCTGGAAGGGATATGAAAAGCGCCCCAGCCAAACGTGGTAAATGTTAAATAGAAAAGGACGATAACACCCAGATCCTTTAACAGAGAAATGCCGTCACTTTTTGATTTTGCCGGTGAGGCGGCAGCCTTTACCGACTTTTTTGTTGCCTGTTTTGCTGAGTTTTCGCTCATTTTCTACCCTGCTCGCCTCGCTGGTGCGGCTTATTATTATAATGGCAGCCCATCGGCTGATGTTTCAACTCTAGTATAGCCTGCTTCATTTGCAATGGCTGATTATTGCGATCTTGGCAGGGGATTATGGACGGCATGTGAGGCTAATCTGTATCCGCGATCAAGCTCTTTTTGTAGCATACTTAAGGTAATAAGACATTTAAGCTGTGGAAAACTTACATATTTTCTTTATCCCGGCTCTTGCGGTGCGCGTGTTTGGACCCTATATAGGCCGTGAAACCGGCAGTTCCCAGACGGTTTATGGGAATGCGCTAAAATTAAGATTAATATGTAAACATAGCCCTTGAGGCTGCTACCGGGATGCTCTTGGAGGTCCACAAGCAGTCGGCTGCAACGGGATGAGGTAAAAATGGGTAAAGTAATCGGTATCGACCTAGGTACGACAAACTCTTGCGTATCTATCATGGATGGCCCCAAGCCAAAAGTAATTGAAAATGCAGAAGGCGGACGTACAACGCCTTCTATCGTCGGCTTTTCGGATGACGGCGAGCGCCTTGTTGGCCAGCCAGCAAAACGTCAGGCCGTCACAAACCCTGGGGATACGCTTTATGCGATCAAGCGGTTGATTGGTCGTACGTTTGATGACCCAACCACGCAAAAAGATAAAAAGATGGTGCCTTATGACATCGTCAAAGCCGACAATGGTGATGCCTGGGTAAAAGCCAAAGGCGAAAAATATTCACCGAGTCAGGTTTCTGCAATGATCCTTCAGAAAATGAAGGAAACCGCAGAAAGCTATCTGGGTGAAGATGTTGATCAGGCTGTGATTACTGTTCCAGCTTACTTTAACGATGCCCAGCGTCAGGCTACAAAAGATGCAGGCAAGATCGCAGGCCTTGAAGTGCTCCGCATCATCAATGAGCCAACAGCGGCGGCTCTTGCTTACGGGCTTGAGAAAGAAGACGGCCACACCATCGCGGTTTTTGATCTCGGCGGCGGTACGTTTGATGTTTCCATCCTTGAGATCGGCGACGGCGTATTTGAAGTGAAATCCACTAACGGGGATACTTTCCTTGGCGGTGAAGATTTTGATATGCGTCTGGTGGATTATCTGGCGGATGAGTTCAAAAAAGAAAATACCATTGACCTGCGTAACGACAAAATGGCGCTTCAGCGGCTGAAAGAGGCAGCAGAAAAAGCCAAGATCGAACTGTCGTCATCACAGCAAACAGAAGTGAACCTACCTTTTATCACAGCCGATGCTTCAGGCCCAAAACACCTGCAGGTAAAATTGACCCGTGCCAAACTGGAAAGTCTGGTTGCGGATCTGGTCAAGCGCACGCTTGACCCTTGCAAAAAGGCACTTAAGGACGCAGGCCTTACAGCCAGCGATATTCAGGATGTTGTTTTGGTGGGCGGCCAAACCCGGATGCCGAAAATCCAGGAAGTTGTCCAGGAATTCTTTGGTCGTGAGCCCCATAAGGGTGTGAACCCCGATGAAGTGGTTGCCATGGGCGCAGCTATTCAGGCAGGCGTATTGCAAGGCGATGTTAAAGACGTACTTCTTCTTGATGTGACGCCTCTTTCGCTTGGTATTGAAACGCTTGGCGGTGTGTTTACACGGTTGATTGAGCGCAATACCACGATCCCGACGAAGAAAGGCCAGGTTTTCTCAACAGCTGAAGACAATCAGGGTGCTGTGACGATCCGGGTTTTCCAGGGCGAACGCGAAATGGCGGCTGACAATAAAATCCTTGGCCAGTTTGATCTGGTGGGTATTCCGCCTGCGCCGCGCGGTGTGCCGCAAATTGAAGTGGCTTTTGATATTGACGCCAACGGTATTGTGAATGTGTCGGCGAAAGACAAAGGCACCGGCAAAGAGCAACAGATCCGTATTCAGGCGTCTGGTGGTCTCTCGGATGATGATATCGAGCAGATGGTGAAAGATGCCGAAGCCAATGCTGATGCCGACAAAGAGCGTAAAGAGCTGGTGGAAGCGAAAAATCAGGCTGAAGCTCTGGTGCATTCGGCTGAGAAAAATGTTGCGGAACACGGTGAAAAAGCCAGCGACGAAGATAAGAAAGCCATCGAAACTGCCATTGCTGATTTGAAAACAGCGCTTGAAGGTGAAGATGTTGCTGACATTACAGCCAAAACCGAAGTCCTGACGCAAGCAACCATGAAGCTTGGTGAGCAAATCTATAAAGCCAGCCAGGAAGAAGCCGCTGCGGCAGGCAATGAGACTGAAGTTGAAGCCGCAGATGCGGCAGCCAAAGAGGCTGAAGATGATGTTGTGGATGTTGACTTTGAAGAAGTTGACGAAAACGATAAAAAATAATGTGGCTGCCTAAAGCCATTTGACATAGTGCCGCTTCAGACTTTCGTTTGGGGCGGCATTCTGATATTCAGCCAAGGCTGTTGGTCAGGGTCAATCTGGTTAGGCTCAATGAGCGGAGTAGCCGCAAATGTCAAAACAAGATTATTATGAATTATTGGGCGTCGGCAAAGACGCTGATGAAGGCACGCTGAAAAAAGCCTTTCGCAAGGCCGCGATGCAATATCACCCTGACCGTAACCCAGGTGACGAAGCGGCAGAAAAAAAATTCAAGGAAATGGGCGAAGCCTACGAGGTTCTGAAAGACCCGGAAAAGCGCGCAGCCTATGACCGCTACGGACATGCGGCCTTTGAAGGCGGCATGGGCGGAAGTGGTGGTCAAGGCCAGGGCGGTTTTGATTTTTCTGATGTTTTTGAAGAATTTTTTGGTGATTTCATGGGCGGTGGTGGCCGACGCCAGCGCGGTGGGGCTCAGGCTGGTCGCGGTAGCGATATGCGCTTCAATATGGAAATCACCCTTGAAGAAGCTTTTGCAGGCAAAACCGATAAAATAACAGTGCCAACATCTGTGGCGTGTAAACCTTGCGGTGGTTCTGGTGCGGAGCCTGGTTCCAAACCAGAAGTTTGCGATACATGCGGTGGCCAAGGCAAGGTTCGGACAAGTCAGGGCTTTTTTATGGTGGAACGCACCTGCCCCAAATGCCAGGGCACAGGCCGTGTGATCCTGAACCCGTGCAAACCCTGTCGCGGTGCGGGCAAAGTGCGTGAAGAAAAAACCCTGCAAGTGAAAATCCCGCAAGGTGTAGATGAAGGCACCCGCATTCGTCTGAGCGGCGAGGGCGAGGCCGGATCTCGGGGTGCCCCTCCGGGTGATCTTTATATTTTCCTGTCGATCAAACCTCACCCTATCTTCAAGCGTGACAGCGACATGCTCTATTGTCAGGTGCCTATCCCCATGTCTACAGCTACTCTTGGCGGACAAATTGAAGTACCAACCATTGGTGCCGGGCGCGCTCGCATTAAAATACCAGTGGGCACTCAGTCTGGCCGCCAGTTCCGCTTGCGCGGCAAAGGCATGCCAGAACTGAACGGCGGTTTTGTCGGGGATATGATCATTGAAACCAGTGTCGAGACGCCCGTGAACCTGACCAAACGCCAACGCGAACTTCTGGAAGAATTTGCAGCCGAAGGCGGGGATACAATCAGCCCGCGTTCTGACGGATTTTTCACCAAGGTTAAAGACCTGTGGGAAGACCTGACCGACTAGCAAGCTATGGGCGTGTTAGGTAACAGGAAAGCACCCTGATCAATTCATTGATCAGGGCTTGCGCTTTCTTTTCGTCTTTTTCCTCAATCGCGGTATCAATCACAGCTGAAATTATCGTCGCTGTTGTGCGCATTACGGCCTTTTGCCGATTATGCGGAATGATAATGCCTGCGCTTTTAAAAGCGTGGGCAACAATTTCAGCCAGTGCTTCATCGGTATCCAGCGTGACATCGACAAAAGAATATTCCCGGTTGGCCCACCTTGTAAGCGGTCGGAAGGATGGGTGGGCTCTGGCGGCCTGCCAAAACTGGTTCAAAAGCAGGTCGCATATTTCGCCGAACTCAAGGTCTGCCGGGGCGGCCCCAAGCGCTACCTCTACATCCCGCTTTATCTCATCAAAAGCTGCAGCATAAAGCCGTTGCAATATGTCGTTTTTGTCATCGAAATACTGATAGACCGAGCCCACAGGCACGCCGGCAGCTTCGGCAATGGCTGTTGTTGTAACGCCTGCTGTGCCGGTGGTTTTCAGCAAGTTGGTTGTCGCGGTCAAAATTGACCTTACCCGGGCTTTGGCGCGGGCTTGCCTGGGAAGCTTTCCGGTTTTGTTAACATCTGCCGTCACGGTGATCATTGCTCCTGATGTTCTTTGGCTCATCTGTTTCCGTGCCGCAGCCTAAATATGAGGGCCTGTATCCCCAAGGGCAGGATGTAACCCTGATAAAGCTTTCTGGTTTTGAATCAAACCACCAAAACATGAAACAGTTTCACATATTGTTGACGTTTGCTTTTTGTTAAGGCACAAACGGTATGCCTAGGACTGTACAGTGCCAGTAAAGGTACAGAGAGCACACATGCTGGATTGAAGGGAAGCAAATGGCAAAACGATATGGAGCTTTGTGGTTAGTGGCGGTGGCCTTCCTTTCCGCACCTATCCCTTCAAATGCAGAGATCATCACGATTGATCCATCTGATGAAAGCATACAGGAAAGCCTTCAGGAAGCCTTGATTTTGGCCGAACCTGGCTCAACCATTTTGATCCCGGAAGGAGTTTTCCATTTTACAGGCGCTTTGTCGCTTGATGTGGCAGATATCACAGTGCGCGGTGCAGGCATGGACAAAACCATATTGTCCTTCAAAGGCCAAACCAGCGGTTCCGAAGGGTTTTTAATCACCTCGGACGGTGCGCGTGTGGAGAATCTGGCGATTGAAGACACACCCGGTGACGGCATCAAGGTTAAAGGCGTAGACGGAATTTCCATTGTGAATGTGCGGGTTGAATGGACCCGTGGGCCAGACGTAGGCAACGGCGCTTACGGGATTTATCCCGTGGAAAGCAAGCATGTCCTTATTGACGGGGCCATTGCACGCGGTGCGTCTGATGCAGGTATTTATGTGGGCCAGAGCCAACAGATTATCGTACGCAATAGTCTGGCCGAATATAATGTTGCCGGGATCGAGATTGAAAACAGCTTTTTTGCTGATGTGTATAATAATGTTTCAACCCGCAATACCGGGGGCATTCTTATTTTCGATTTGCCAAACCTGCCGCAAAAAGGCGGGCACTCGATCCGGGTTTATAACAATAAATCTGTCGCCAATGACACACCCAATTTTGCGCCGCCCGGCAATATTGTTGCCACTGTGCCGCGCGGTACAGGCATTATGGTGATGGCAAACCGTGACGTTGAGGTTTTCAACAATGAAATCGGCGAAAACCCATCGGTGAATATGCTGATTGTGGCCTACCCAAGCGAATATGACGATGATGGTTTTAATCCGTTGCCGCAAAATATTTATGTGCATAACAACACCTATGGCCGGGGGGGCTGGGACCCGGATGCTGCTGCCAAAGACATGGTCGCGCCCAAAACCGGTCTGCCGCTTCCAGACATTGTCTGGGACGGGGCAGTGGACGGTATCTGGTCTGCTTTTTTTGGCCCTGACAGTGAGGATGCAATCCATATTAATGAAAAAGACGGCACCAGTTTTGCCAATCTTGATTTTGTCTATGATATGATTGTGCCGTGGGATGCGGGCATTGACCGGGATATAAAAGCCTACAAGGGGTCGATACCACCGCGTGAAGCGATTGTTCTGCCACAAGAGAAAACGGAAAACGGGCATTAGCAGGGGATATTAGGTGCAAACATTGCTTTCAGTGCTGGTGGTGGTTGCCTCTTTGGCAACGCCTGCATTCGCTGAAGTTCTGCCCGTTAACGATGATGCAATATTAGAACCCCGTCCCGCACGCTTGTTGTCGGCCTATGGTCTGTTTTTGGATGGCCGGGCACAAACACCAAATGAAGGTGTGCACCCTTTTTCTCTGCAGCAGCCACTATTCACTGACTATGCCAATAAATACCGCTTTGTATATATGCCCAAAGGCACCAAAGCCACGTATCAGGAAACGGAGGTTTTTGACTTCCCTGTTGGTACTGTGCTGGTGAAAACATTTGCTTACCCGGCAGACTTCAGAAAACCAGCAGAGGATATCCGGCTGATAGAAACCCGGTTGTTGATCCACCAGGCAACAGGGTGGACCGCATGGGCTTATGTCTGGAATCAGGATCAAAGCGATGCCGTATTGAAAGTAGCGGGCAAAAGCCTGCCGGTTTCGTGGATTGATAGCACAGGGCAAGAGCGAAGTATTACCTATGCGGTCCCCAATAAAAACCAGTGCAAGGGTTGCCACAGTCTGGGTAAAGATTTCACACCGATTGGGCCAAAAGCCCGCAATCTTAATTTTGAATTCGCCTACTCTGCAGGGGCCAGGAACCAGTTGCAATATTGGTCGGAAGCGGCGTTGCTTTCGGGAGCGCCGCCCCATGAGGCCGCCCCAAGTGTGCCCGCGATGGATGATATGAGCGCTTCTCTCAATGATCGCGCGCGGGCCTATATGGACATCAACTGTGCCCATTGCCACAGACTGGAGGGGCCAGCATCCACTTCTGGCCTGTTTCTGACTTACGGCGAGACAAACAGAACCGCGTGGGGCTATAAAAAACGCCCCGTGGCGGCAGGTCGGGGCTCTGGCGGATTTATTTATGATATTGTGCCAGGGGATCCGGACAGGTCAATCCTGCTGTTTCGTATGACATCCAACGACCCAGGCATCATGATGCCCGAGCTCGGCCGATCCATAGTAGATGATGAAGGCATAGCCTTGCTCAGTGTGTGGATTAAAGGCCTGAAATAGAGTTAATTAAAATTAAACTATAATTAAATATACTCTCTGCCGCCGGCAGGGAAGCGTGTGCCGTGCACCACGGAGAAGCCAGTTGATCACACATAAAATGTGAAGGGGTCGCACATGAAAACCGGAAAATTGCATACTATACTTTTGACCAGCGCCAGCATTGTTGCTGTTGTGGGCGCAGCATCACCATCGGCACAGGCACAGGATGCCAGTACCAACGGTCCGTCAATTGAAGAAATTATAGTGACAGCACAGAAGCGCGCACAGTCCCAGCAGGATGTGCCGATCACACTGAATGCGTTTTCGAGCAGTTTTCTGGATACCATCGGCGCAGAAAACCTACGCGATATCTCCGCTTATACGCCTGGCCTTGATATCCAAGGCGTAACCCAGCCTAAATTTAAAATCAGAGGGATTGAAACCGATGATTTTGGTGTTGGCACCGACCCTGCTGTTGGTATTTTTATTGACGGCGTTTATGCCTCGCGTTCGGGTGCTGCCGTGGTGTTTTTCAGCGATATTGAACGCATTGAAGTCCTGAAAGGCCCTCAAGGCACGCTGTTTGGCCGCAACACAGCGGCGGGCGCTATTTCCATTCACACACACAGGCCTGAAATTGGTGTTCATGATGGACGCATACAGCTGCGCTATGGCCGGTTTGACAAACAGCAGTTTGACGTAATGTGGAATATGCCTCTTTCCGGCGCGGTAGCCATGCGGGCGAACCTTTTGGTGAACAAGCAGGACGGCTATGCAGAAGACGCCTTCACGGGTGAAAAATACGGCGGTGAATTTAATGTCACGGGGCGTGTGCAACTGCGTTGGGAACCAAATGAGCGCACAGCCTTTAATCTGGCTTATGAATTTGACCATACCGACCAGGATGAGGAACGCCCGATCACCAGCGTTGCAAATGGCAGCCAACGTGCACCGGACGGCGCAACAACAGTTGGTGACTTGCCCGGGCATGGCGGATTTCTCGCGGCCATCGCCCCGCTGTTTGGATTGCCGATCACCGAAGATACGCCGCTTGATGTGCTTTATGCGATCCCGCTCGGGGCAATATATGGCGGCTTTGGGGCATTTGGCTACACACCAGCAAACCCATCAGCCGATTGGGACTTTTTCAGCGGGCCTGATAGCGTGGGCGGCGCGAACCCGCTTGGCCCGGTCGAATCTGACCTGCGCGGCGGTGAAGAAAAACGTGATTTGGACGGCATCACCCTCAACATCACCCATGATTTTAACTGGGGTACACTTACCAGCATTTCGGCCTATAAAAAATTCACCAGCAATAATTTGCAGGACGATGACGGCACTGCGGATGTGAATTTCTATCTCGATACCAATAACATTGAAGAAAATGAGAGTTTTTATCAGGAATTACGGCTGAACGGCGAAAGTGGCAAGCTTACCTGGACGCTGGGGGCCAGCTATTATAACGAGCATGCCGAGCAGGCATCTGCTGTGCATGCCACAACCAATTCAATCGACAGCACGCTTTATAACTTGGGTGTAACACCTGGTATACTGGCGCTGCAATTTGACCCCACTGACGGCATCAATGGCTGCGAAAGCATTTACCTTGATTCGCTGGGTGGATTTATCAGCTTCAATAACTTGCCGCTCAATTGCATTGATCCGTCTTTTGCGGCAACACCGCTTAACGGCTTGTCGCTTGAGGATGTATCAAGCCTCGCGCTCACATCCTTTGGCGGGCGGCTGTGGGGCGAGACAATGTTTGGTGATGGGCGCTTCAAGGCGTTTGCTGCTTTTGCTGATGCCTCTTTTGCGGTCAATGAACGCTTTAATATTCATGCCGGTCTTCGGTATACTCATGACAGCAAAAGCTGGCAGTGGTTCAATGAAGGCCGCGAGATTGAAAATTCCTCACAGCTAGAGATACCAGGTATTGGCAATTTGGCAGACATCCACCAGCAGCTGCTTGCAGGCATTTTTCAGGCGCTTGTCAGCCCCACCGCAAACGGTGATATTGTTTTTGATGTGGGCGGGCTTGAAGGGGTGCCGTTCAAACGTAAGGACACCTGGGATAATCTAAGCCCGCGCATTGCTATGGATTACCATTTCGCGGATGATGCCATGCTCTATGCGTCCTATACACGCGGCTATAAAGCTGGCGGGTATAACACGGTTGAAGTGAACAGCTTTTTTGATAATGAAAAAGTCTGGAACATCGAAGCGGGCATCAAAAGCCAGTGGGCCGACAACCGCATTCGCTTTAATATGTCTGTCTGGAAATATAAATATAATGACAAACAGTCGATCCGGCTGGTGGATGTGGATACCAGCAGTGTGCCTCGTTATTTGACCCAAACCGAAGATGTCTCCGGCAAGGGCCTTGATGTGGAGCTGCTGTGGGTTGCGGCAATCGGGTTGCGCTTTTTTGCCAATGGTGGCTATCAGGATGTGACCTGCACAGCCAACTGTGGTTTGTCTGCGGTAGGTGACCCAACAGGAGAACCCTCCACACGCATCAGTTTTGGCGGGGATTATAGCCTGCCGCTTTCAGGGGGCAGCACCCTTGCGGTCCATGTGGATCATTCCTATTCCAGCGCCGAGCGTGAAAACGGGGAATGCCGTGCAAATGCATCATGCGGTACAGTGACATTTGGCGGTGCGGTCTGGACCACAGGCGATGCACGCCACTTTACCAATGCCCGCATCAGCTGGACCGATGCCAGTGATGATCTCAGCATTTCATTTTTTGCCAGCAATGTTTTTGGCAACCGGTATCGGGGCGGGGCAGGTGGTATTGGTAAAGATACGCTTGGCGCGGCGGTTTCACGGCCCTCAGAGCCGGGCGTCTGGGGCATTGATATCAGCAAATCCTTCTAGGAGCAGGCCCCTTAATATGGTTTGGCTCAGTTAGATTATAGAACGAATTAAGGGGGCCAGACCCTAATTTCGCGGGTATTTTTGAAACGATGAAAAGGCCGGGGCTTCTTGGCCTTTTCTTTTGGCCTTTTGCCGTGTTAGGCTTTTCCTGTTTAGGGACTGCATCAGCCTTCTCCATAAGCATCTGGTTCACCCGACCCCCAACAAGTATATTTTCGTGGGTGCCAGAAAAGCCTGTGCACGGAGGCTGGAACATTCTATGTGGGCTGATGCCTTTTCGTGCAAACTGGAAACACACCAGACAGCCAGAGCGTTAAACGGGCAAAGGGTATTTTATGGTAGACATACTGAAAGTGGGGGTTGTTGGTTGCCTGGGGCGCATGGGCCGGGCGATTATCGCGGCCATCACACTTTTTGACGGCACTGAATTTGTTGCTGGTTCCGAAGCCCCTACCCACCCGAACGTTGGCGAGCGCATGCCTGGCACGCAAGTCATTGTATCGGACAGTGCAAAATCTGTTTTTGAGGTGGCTGATGTGGTGATAGATTTCACTCCGCCCGGCAATACAGCGGTGCACGCGGCACTGGCCGCTGAAACCAAAACAGCCCTTGTGGTCGGCACCACAGGTTTTGACAGCAGCGACAGCGCCGCGCTTGATCAGGCAGCCATAGCCACAGTGATTATACAGGCGGGTAATTTTTCGCTCGGCGTGAATGTCCTGATGGCCATTACCAAACAAGTGGCAGAAAAACTGGGCCACGAGTGGGATATTGAAATTGTCGAAATGCATCACCGGGACAAGGTTGATGCACCGTCAGGCACAGCGCTTATGTTGGCAGAAGCCGCCGCCGCCGGACGCGAGGAAACCCTTGATGCCCTGCGAGTTGATGCCCGCGAAGGCTACACAGGATCGCGCGAAAAAGGGTCAATAGGCTTTGCCAGCCTACGCGGCGGCGCGGTGATTGGTGAACATGATGTCATCTTTGCAAGCAACAGCGAGCGCATCAGCTTGTCACATAAAGCCGAAAACCGTACTCTGTTTGCGGATGGTGCAGTGCGCGCAGCCGCCTGGACACGTGGCCAGAAACCGGGCCGCTATACGATGAAAGACGTTCTTGGCATTGATTAGGCATATGGCCTCAATAAGGATCCATAGGGGGAAGTTATGGAAGATGCACTGATAACACTGTGGAACGGTTTGCCGATTTTCCTGATCCATTCAGGGCTTAGTATCGTCATATTGGTTCTTGGTGTTTATATTTATACCCGGATAACGCCGCATGATGAAATCGCTCTTATCAGGGACGGCAACGTGGCAGCGGCGGTTTCGCTCTCGGGCGCAATGATAGGTTTGGCGCTGCCGCTGGCTTTCTCGCTGGCCGCTGCCATATCTTTGTGGGATTTGGTTTTTTGGGGTATGATCGCACTGATGCTGCAGCTTATTGCCTTTCGTCTTGTCGATTTTTTGCTCAAAGATATTTCTGCCCGCATCGTGGCCGGTGAAATCGGGCCGGCCATCGTGCTTTTTAGCATTAAATTAGCCACGGCGTTTATCAACGCAGCAGCGATCAGCGGTTAATATGCGGCGTAAACTGGAATTTGGGGCTTATCTGGTTATCCTCCTGTTTTTCATTGTTCGCTATGCGAACGTTGATCTGGATGAAGATCGTCGGGGCGGCTCGCCTGCGAGACCCCCGGTAACCGCACCGAAAGCCCCAGCTGTATTGTTGCCTGAAAACGCTCAGTTGCCGCGTCAGGAAGGGCTTGTTCTTGTTGAACTTGAGGCTGAGACTCATAACGGTGTTGGTACTGCGTTTGCCGTAGACGGTGCAGGCACCTATGTCACGGCGCGCCATGTGATTGACGGCTGCGGCAAAGTGTTTTTTGTACGCCCGCGTGGCGGGCTTGTGGAAGTGGGCTCGGCCTCCTCTGAGCGAAACCGAGATTTTGCTGTGCTTAGGGTAAAACAAAATGATGCATTTCACCTGGTTTTGTCAGAACAGGAAATGAGCCGTGGTACAGAAGGCTATATGATGGGTTTCCCGCAAGGGGATCCCGCAGATGTCCGCGCCACGGTTATTGGTCGCACGGAAATGCGCTCTTCGGGGCGATACCGTGCACGGGAGCCCGTTATCGCCTGGGTCGAACGTGAGCGCAGACCCGGCTTTGGCGGTTCGCTCGGTGGTATTTCTGGCGGCCCGGTTTTTGACAGTGACGGCAATGTGGTGGGCACCGTGGTTGCCGGTGCACCGCGCCGGGGACGGGTTTATACGACCCATCCAAAAATTTTTGGCGAAACGGGTTTGCTCAAAAACAGCAAGCACGGACGCACACCAACGCTGCGAGGCGGTATTCGCCCGGATAATTTTGATAGCATCGGTAAAAGCCTGCGTGCCAGCGGCGCGATCAGACAAGTATATTGTCAGGCGGGGTAATTTTTAAGCGAGGCTGGGCCTGACCCTAAAACAGCTATAGCTTCTTAAGGCAAAAGCCTAAAGAACCCGTTCGCCCTTCAATAACTTGGGCAATTCACCCACCGTGCCGCGCGCGTGGGCCATGAAGAAATTCTTGAGCGGGGTAATTTTATCTACTGCAGCCATACCCACATCACGTGCCAGCCTGATAGGCGCAATGTCGTTGGAAAACAAACGGTTAAACAAATCAGTAATGGCATAAATACTGGCATTATCTGTTGTGCGCCATCGGGCATAATTTTCAAGCACACCCATAGACCCGATATCAAGCCCAACCTTGCGTGCGTCGACCAAAACCTCAATCAAAGCCGCAACATCCTTCAGGCCCAGGTTCAGACCCTGTCCTGAAATCGGGTGGATACCGTGCGCCGCATCCCCTAAAAGCGCAAGCCGGTCAGCAATATAGCTGTCTGCATATTGCAGTGTCAGTGGGTAAGCCCACCGGCCACCAATGGTTTTGATCGTGCCGAGAAAGTCGCCAGCACGCCGTGCGACCTCGGCGTCAAAGGCGCGGTCGCTCAAACCCATGATTGTTTCAACAAGGTGGCTTTTTTCGGTCCAGACCAGCGAGCTTCGGTTGCCAGTCAACGGCAAGATTGCAAAAGGTCCGGACGGCAGGAAACGTTCGTGCGCGATGCCGCAGTGGCTAAATTCATGTTCGATGGAGCAAACGATGCCGTGTTGTTTGTAGTCAATTGTTGAAACCGCTATGCCCGCATGCTCGCGCACTATGCTGCCGCGTCCATCAATGCCCAGAAGCAGTGGCGAACGGATCACTTTGCCAGATGCCAGTGTAACAATAGCCTCCGCTGCGCTGCGTTCGATGGTTTTAACCGTTTCTGGCGCCAAAAAATGGATGTTATCCAGCATGTCCATACGTTTGAAGGTGGCGATCTGGGTATGACGGTTTTCAACCATCTGGCCAAGCGGCCCGTCCCCAAGTGTTTCGTTATCGAAATGCAGATGCAAAAGCGACGGTCCGTCCGAAACACGAATTTCCAGAATGGGCTGGGCATAGGGCTCCATAAACTCCCAGATACCAAGCGCTTCAAATAATTGGCAGGATGCATAGGCCAGAGCCGACGACCGGCCATCATAACCGGTGTCCAAAAGACGGTCTTTCGATGCGCGATCAATCACCGCGACGTCAAAACCGTGGACAGCCAAGCCAATGGCCGCCGTTAGGCCAGCCAAACCGCCCCCTACGATTGTCACATCACATGAAATTTCGCTTTTTTCCATTGCTCTTCGCCTATCGGAAAACTTTATTTCACAGGTTTAGGCCCCGACACCGTCGCTGTCCAGAGCCATGCTGTCGCAGGTTTGGCCGAGGGCACAATCATGGGATTTTTTGCTGCCATCAAATCGCCGCCCTTGTCCTACAGGGTTGAGCCAGACTAAACTATATTCACGTCGGGCGTGAACAAAGCCTCAGATCCGAGACCTGGGTTTGGGGAGGGGAGTATGAAATCGGTGGCGACACGTAGTCAATCAACCGCAGCAGCGGATAAAAAGGCAACAGGCTCGCGCGGCAAAGCAACAGGTGCGCCAAAAAAACGCAAGACCAAGGCTATAAAAAAAGAAGCAACCCGTACACCTTTGCTGCCCCTTGCGGCGACGACTTTTTTTAAAAACAGTGGCTGGCGCTTTGTTGGTATCGCGTTGATTTTGCTCGCATTTGCCATTTTAGGCGCGCTTATCAGCTATAATCCAGCTGACCCCACGGTTAATAATCAGGCGTACAGCGATGTGCAAAACTGGCTGGGCAGCATGGGTGCCAATGTCGCTGACGTGCTGATGCAAACGCTGGCACTGGTGGCATTTCTGCTGGTTTTGCCGCTGGCAATATGGGGGATAAAAATCACCCGGCTGCGGTGGCTACCCATGTTCTGGCTCAATCTGGCGGCGGTTCCGGTGGCGCTGTTGTTGCTGGCAATTGCGGCAAGTGTGGTTGCGCCCGCCGGTGATTTTGCTGTGCAAACGGGTTATGGCGGTGCGCTTGGGCAACAGTTTTATGCGCTTATTGTTCGTTTTATCGACGGCGTGGTGGGTAATCTTGTGGTGCCTTACTGGGTAACGGGTGTGGTGTTTGCTGTGATTGGCCTGCCTGCGTATGCATTTTCGCTTGGGCTTACCCGCAGTGATTGGGCGACAATTGGTGACAGGCTTATGCGGACAGCTGTGATGCTGGGGGCGGGCCTTATGGCGACATGGCGTGGGTTTGTGGGGGCGGCGCGCGCTTTTGCAGGCTTGTTTTCCCGCAGTGAGCATGCGCTGGATGATGATACCGGCGGGTCAGATACAAGACGAAAAGAACCCGTGGTCAGCCGAGAAAAAACAAAGCCTTCCGCAGGCCTTACAGCCAAAGCAAGCGGCTTGATAGCGGAAAAACGGGTGAAAACCCAAGCCCAGACCAAGCGCGGGCGGCGTGAACTTCGCGAAGCACAAACAGCACTGGATTTTGGCGAAAACGGAAAATTTAAATTACCGGCGCTTGATTTGCTGGCACCTTCGCCGCCTTCTGAAAAGGTAAGCCGCATGGGGGCAGAAGCACTTGAACAAAATGCCCGTATGCTTGAAAGCGTGCTTGAGGATTTTGGCGTGCAGGGGGACATCCACGACGTGCGACCGGGCCCGGTTGTCACGCTTTATGAACTGGAGCCCGCGCGCGGGGTGAAATCATCACGGGTCATAGGACTTGCAGACGACATTGCGCGCTCCATGAGCGCAATATCAGCACGTGTTGCTGTGGTGCCGGGTAGAAATGCCATTGGCATCGAACTGCCGAATGTTGACCGCCAGACAGTTTTCCTGCGCGAACTTTTGGCTTCCAAGGACTATGAGGCCACCAAGGCACGCCTGCCGGTGGTTTTGGGTAAGGATATTGGCGGTGGGCCAGTTGTGGCGGACCTTACGGCTATGCCGCATTTGCTGGTGGCAGGCACGACAGGCTCCGGCAAGTCGGTGGGGATCAATACCATGATCCTGTCGCTTCTATACCGGCATAGCCCGGAAACACTGAGGTTCATTATGGTGGACCCCAAGATGCTTGAGCTTTCCATTTACGACGGCATCCCGCATTTGCTGACACCTGTGGTGACAGAGCCCAAAAAAGCAGTGGTTGCGCTCAAGTGGGCGGCGCGTGAGATGGAAGATCGCTACCGCAATATGTCCAAACTTGGTGTGCGCAACATGGCGGCATTTAACAAACGCATTGTGGAAGCCAAAGCCAACGGCGAGACCTTGACCCGTGAAGTGCAAACCGGCTTCGACAAAGAAACCGGCCAGCCTGTGATGGAAAGCCAGGAGTTTGACTTTGCGCCCTTGCCTTTCATTGTGATTGTGATCGATGAAATGGCAGACTTGATGCTGGTGGCAGGCAAGGATGTGGAAGCCACTGTACAGCGGCTGGCGCAGATGGCCCGTGCGGCGGGTATCCATCTGGTGATGGCAACCCAGCGGCCATCGGTTGATGTGATCACCGGCACCATCAAAGCCAACTTCCCCACGCGCATCAGTTTTCAGGTAACATCAAAGATCGACAGCCGCACTATTTTGGGCGAACAGGGCGCCGAGCAACTTCTGGGCATGGGGGATATGTTGTTTATGGCGGGTGGTGGTCGCATCACCCGGGTGCACGGTGCGTTTGTTTCCGATAATGAAGTTGAAGATATTGTGCGCCACCTGAAAAAACAGGGCGCACCAGAATATCTGGAAAGTGTGACCGAAGAACCAGAAGAAGGTTTTGACAGCCCGTTCATCCCAGGTCCATCTCTCTCAGACGAAGATAAAGCCAACAGCCTTTATGATCAGGCGGTGAATATTGTACTGAGGGACCGGCGGGCCTCAACCAGCTATATCCAGCGGCGCTTGAAGATTGGTTATAACAAAGCGGCGTCCCTGATTGAGGAGCTGGAAGAACAGGGTGTGATCAGTGGCCCAAACCATAAAGGTCAACGGGAAATTTTAGTGCCTGAGCGCGAAGAAGAGTTTTAGAGAAGAGGGTGGCTGGTTTTGAAAAAATGGGTCCAGCAGCTTCAAACAGAAACTTTCCCAGAATATGCACAGTTTGCACATAATTTGCGCATATAAAGAAGGCTGCGCAAAAAGTGTGAAAATCTGCGCCGCAAAACAAAACGAAGGGTAAGTATGCAAGGCGTGTTTTTAGTCAGTTTAGCATTGGTATTGGGGGCGCAGTCAGTGGCAGCGCAGGAAGGTTCTTTGCCACCACTTGAAGAGCAGGTGATTGAAGAAAGCACTTCGCTTAAAGCGCTTGGTCTGGTGCAAAATTATATGGCGACAACCAAAAGCCTCAAGGGCTCATTTCGCCAAACCGCCCCTAATAATAATATTTCAAACGGCACACTTTATATGGCACGCCCTGGGAAAATCCGCTTCGACTTTGAAGGCGACATCCCTTTTTTGGTCGTTGCTGACGGCAAGACGTTAAATTTTATTGATTATGAAATCGGGCAGGTTTCCCGGTGGCCGGTCAAGGACACACCGCTGCGTGCCTTGTTGGGTGATACGTTCGATGCCGCTAGCATCAATGCCCATATTGAAGTTGCCCCGCACGGGATTGAGCGCATTCTGGCGCTGACAGCCAACGATCCTGCCAACCCGGAAGCCGGCCAGATCACGGTCTATTTTGAGCAGTTGCAGGACGTTCCTGACACCTTGAAAATGTTAAGCTGGGTGGTGCTTGATGCTCAGGGCGAGACAACCACAGTCGAAATTATGGACCAGCAGACCAATATTGAACTGGCGTCAAGCTTGTGGACATTTGAAGACCCGCGCGGTAGTGCCAAGCGCCGCCGTACCCGACGCTAGGGGCTCCAAAACATCAAGAGATCGCTGCTTTCGGCCCCCGTCTCAAAGCTTTCGCTTGCACGCTTTGCTGTGACGGGCTAGGCCTGTTTCAATCCTGCGCAAGAGGCTTGAGCCATGTCTGATATTGATGCCGATGTTGAAGATTTATTCGATGATTTCCCAAGCCTGAAATCGGTAGCGCCGTTTCTGGCTGTGGCGGAAAATGTGCGCTGGTTCCGCGCGGTTGGTGATCGCCCTGGCGAAGAGACACGGAAACTTGCCCGCGACTATGCGGATTTGCTGGGTTTTCCCGAGGCCGATCCGGTGTTCCTGCCTGACTGGGAAGATGCCGCTGCCGCTGCCGAGAACACAGAATATAACAGTCTTGCCTGGGAAACCGAAGAGCAACAGCGCGCAGTACTTACAGACGATGTGCTGGCGGTTATCGGTGACGACGTGCTTGAAATGGTGATGGCCCATGTGGCCACCAGCGTTACAGCGGCGATAGATGCCGCTGCCGCAGAAGCCGCAGAATATTTGCGCATTGACGATGAAGAATTTATCCGCGCGGCTTCGGGCGCGGCTGTTCAGGCTTGTTATCAGGCGGTGCTTGTGGGGCTGTCGAGCCCTGAGGACGAGCACCCGTTTGTCAAACGTTTCCAGCTATTTGAAGCGGGCCATTGGCCTATCGCCATTATCGGCAACAGCTTTTTGATTTTTTGAGGCCTTAGGGGGACCATATGCGGCTTATTACCTGGAACATCAATTCGGTGCGCGCGCGGCTTGGTATTGTTGAGCAACTGATCAAACAGTATCAGCCCGATGTTCTGTGTTTGCAGGAAACCAAAGTGCAAGACCATATGTTTCCCGAAGGGTTTTTTGCCGACCTTGGCATGCCGCATCTGGCGATCCACGGGCAAAAAAGCCATCACGGTGTGGCCACAGCTGCCAAAACACCGTTCGAGAGCAGCTTTAAAATCAACTGGTGCAACAAAGGGGACGCCCGCCATATCGCGATTAAACTGGCGACTGGCGAGACAGTCCATAATTTTTATGTACCTGCGGGCGGAGATGAACCTGATGCCGATATCAACGAAAAATTTGCCCACAAACTTCAGTTTCTTGAGGAAATGACGGCTTGGTCCCAAAAGTTGGATGAACCCAGTATCTTGGTCGGGGATCTGAACATTGCGCCTTATGAGGAAGATGTCTGGTCGCACAAAAAACTACTGAAGGTGGTATCCCATACCCCTATTGAGGTGGAAGCCATGCTAGGGTTGATGAAAGCCCATGATTGGCAGGATATTATGCGGGATTTTGTTCCTATGGATGAGAAGCTCTACAGCTGGTGGTCCTACCGGGCGAAAGATTGGTCGCTGGCTGACAAAGGCAGGCGTCTTGACCATGTGTGGACCAGCCCTGCCCTTAAAGGCAAAGCTATAAAAATGGAAGTGCTGCGTGACGCCAGGGGCTGGGAAAAACCTTCAGACCACGCCCCGGTACTGGTGGATTTCAACCTTTAGGCCGCCAAATATTAAGCTGATAGGCCTTGCAGGCTGTAGCCGCCGGGCTCGGTGATTAACAGCCGGGCTATGCCGGGCTCGTGCTCGATTTTCTGACGGAGGCGATAGACATGAGTTTCCAGCGTATGGGTAGTCACGCCTGAGTTATAACCCCACACTTCCGCCAGCAGTTCCTCGCGGCCAACGGCCTTGCCACTTGCACGGTAGAGATATTTGAGGATGGCGGTTTCTTTTTCTGTTAGACGTATCTTGTTGCCGGATGCTTGCTCTTCCAGAATTTTGGCGCTGGGGCGAAACTGGTAAGGACCAATTTCAAACACAGCATCTTCGCTTTGTTCATACTGGCGAAAATGGGCACGTACACGGGCAAGCAGTACCGTAAAACTAAAAGGTTTGGTCACATAATCATTGGCACCTGCATCCAGCCCCAGCACTGTGTCAGCATCGGATGTGTTGCCGGTTAGCATCAGGATCGGCACACTAATACCGTTTTTACGGATGCGTTTGCACAGCTCGCGGCCATCCATGTCCGGCAGGCCTACATCAAGGATCAGCATATCCATCTGATTGTTGGCCAGGTGCTCAAGCGCTTCGGCGGCCGTGCCGGCTTCGGCAGTGGAAAATTCATCACATAACGCCAGCTGTTCAGCCAAGCTTTCACGCAGGTCCACATCGTCATCAACAAGGAGAAGTTTTCTAACGGCCATTCTTAATATCCTTCTGCATATCCTTTTGTGGATACCCTATAATCGCACCACCATAGTATGCGGTAACGAGGCCTATATAAGAAGAAGAAATACAAACACCCATCACACCTGATAACATTTGTTTGATCAGGACGTGGGGCGGGTATAAAAAAACCTGCTGAAAATCAGGAAAATGCGTCTATATGATGGGCATGGATGAGGCGGATAAAAATTTATTACAGATTGAACGCGCAGCAGACGACCTGCGGCGCGGCAGACCTGTTGTTGTCCAGGATTTATCCAGTGGCGGTGAGCAAGCCCGGGTTGGCGGCAAGGCGCTTGTCATCTTGGCAGCCGAGTTTGCGGATGAACGGTCTCTGCGGCAATTTGATCAGCTTGCGCCAAATAGTTTTATGGTGTTGACCAACCACCGGGCCGCCTCACTTAAGGTTGCGGGCGAGGATTGGCCCGTGGTGCGTATTGTGCGGGAAAGCTGGATGACGCCAGGCGATGTTACGGCGGTAGCCGACCCGACGCTTGATCTTGCAACCCCCATGAAAGGCCCTTTCAAGCGGCTTGAGCATCCGGCGGAAGATATTGATAAAGCCGCGATCAAGCTGGCGAAATGGGCGCGCCTCCTGCCTGCGCTGATTGCTGCTGAAGTGGAAAATGATCCACTTGAATTACTGGTGAAGCATGACTTATCGCAGGCTGTTGTTGCCGACATTTTGGCGGCGGACCTAAAGCAGGCAGCGGCCTTGAAACAGGTGGCGTCAGCGAACGTGCCTCTTGCAGGCTCGGAACATACCCAGCTTGTTTCTTTTCGGCCATTGTCTGGCGGGGTGGAGCATATTGCCATCATTGTTGGCGACCCGGCGCGCTGTGACCCGGTGCTAACACGCATCCACAGCGAATGTTTCACGGGCGATTTACTAGGTTCGCTGAAGTGTGACTGCGGCGAGCAATTGCGCGGTTCTATCAAGGCTATTGAACAGGCGGGAGGCGGTATTCTGTTATATATGGCGCAGGAGGGACGCGGTATTGGGTTGGTGTCAAAGCTCAAGGCCTATACGCTGCAAGATCAGGGGTATGATACGGTTGATGCCAATACGCGCCTTGGTTTTGATGTAGACGAGCGCATTTTTGCGCCTGCAGCACAAATGCTCAAGGCGCTAGGCTTTAAGGCGGTGCGGTTGATGAGCAACAATCCTGACAAAGTTGCCGGGCTTGAGCGATACGGCATTACTGTCAGCGAACGGGTCGCGCATGCGTTTCCCCCCAATGCTCACAATGAAAATTATCTGGCGACCAAAAAGGCGCGCACGGGTCATATCCTTTAGCCATGACGATCTGGCGGGTCATACCAGATGCAGATGAGCCCCGGCGGGGGCAGCTGGTTGGGCCACTGTTTGATGAAGCTTGCGCGCTTGGGAAAAACGGGGTGATTGCCGCTGAAGACGGTGCTGAGGGGGACGGAAAAACACCGCTGGGTACATATTCTGTTCGCCGGGTTTTTTACCGACCAGACCGCGAAGAGCCGCCGATCACCGGCTTGCATACATCTCCTTTGTCGGCAGATATGGGGTGGTGTGATGCGCCAGAAAGCCCCCATTATAACAGGCAAATTAAGCTACCGTGCGGCGAAAGCCACGAGAAGCTTTGGCGTGAAGACGCCCTGTATGATCTGATCCTTGTGCTTGGCCATAATGATACGCCTGTTGTGTCGGGGCTTGGTAGCGCTATTTTTGTGCATGTCGCCAAAGAGGGTTTTTTGCCGACACTTGGCTGCGTAGCGCTTGAGTTGAGGGCGCTCAGGCGATTTCTCAGAGCTTTAAAGCCGGATGATCAATTAAAGATCGGTTGAGCCAACAAAGAGCCTTTACAGAGTCTTGTTAAAATTTATTCACCCGTAATCGCGCTCGCCAAAAATGGCGGTACCAATACGAATGTCGGTTGCACCCATAGCGGCGGCTAAAGCAAAGTCGCTACTCATGCCTATGGAAAGTCGCTCAAGATTGTGGCGCTTGGCCAGTTTTTTCAACAGGGCAAAATGCAATGCCGGATCATCATTTGCGGGTGGTATACACATCAGGCCAACGACATTTAGTTGTAAGCTTGCGGCTGCGGCGACAAGGCCGGCTAGGTCTTCCGGCATGCAGCCGCCTTTCTGGGCTTCCCGTCCGGTATTGACCTGAATAAAAATGGGGAGATGTCGGCCTTGTTTTTCCATTTCCTGCGCCAGTTTTGTTGCGAGCTTGGTACGGTCCACCGTTTGGATCACATCAAACAAAGCGACAGCTTTAGCGACCTTGTTGCTTTGCAAGCTGCCAATCAAATGCAATTCAATGTTGTCGTAGGCGGGCCGGAACTCTGCCCAGCGACTCTCGGCTTCCTGTAGTTTGTTTTCACCAAAAACCCGCTGGCCTGCCTCAAGGGCTGCAAGTACACGCTCTTTTGGTTGCACTTTGGATACAGCGATCAAGGCAGGTTTTGCATCGGCTACGCCCGCATGGCGGCACATGGCTTCTATGTCGTGGTGGATAGAATTAATATTGTCTTTGATTTTCAGTTTGAGGTCTGCGGTCATGGCGGTTTTACCTGTTGAAGCGGGCTTTGTTTGAATGTCTTTAGCCTTGGATAGCTATGTGATAGGCATGTGAAATGGTCAAGCCCCTAGTCCAGAAACAATCTATCAGCAAAGCCCTTGCTATGGGCCGGGCCGCCGGTGTGCCCAACCTGATTTTTATGACGGATGAAACCCGGGCACCTGACCCGGTGGGGGTTTGCGAGCGCTTGCCTTCCGGTAGTGTCATCATATGTCGTGATTATGACCACGGTGACAGGGTTGGTCTGGTGGCACGACTGCGGCGTATTACGCGCACACAAAAACAGTTTTTACTCGTGGCTGGTGACCCAGAGCTTGCCCGGTTTATGGATGCAGACGGCCTTCATTTGCCAGAGTATCAACTTATGCAGCCACCGAACCTTGCATCGTTCGGGTTGGTGAGCGCAGCGTGCCATAATCGGAAGGCACTTTTGCAAGCACAGCGACTTGGGGTGGACTTTGCCACCATTTCTCCGATTTTTGCTACTGAAAGCCACCCCCGGACGGCGTGGCTCGGCGTACACCGGTTGGCGCGGATCGCCAAAACCGCACAGATACCACTAGTGGCGCTCGGCGGTATCACGGCTGCAAACGCCGGACAGCTTAAAGGTATTGATTTGATTGGTATTGCGGCAATTGGGGCGTTTGCGCAGCTATAAGGGAAGGGTATTTTAGAATTTAAGTTGGCCGCCAAGGAAGAGCATTTGCGAATTTTCGCCAGCTTCCGGGTTCATTAGCCATTGATCGCCATAATCAAAATAGCGCACGCCACCTTTGAAGCCGATGTTGTTGGTGAGCCGGTAGCTGGCACCCAGCTCCACAGAAACAATATTGCGCACTTCGTTTTCAATACCGTAAAGATCTGCACCTTCACGGTACTCGCTTAGGGACAAGCGTGCGGCCCAGCTTGCGGACTGGTATGAAAAACCAACATCAAAGCCCGATATTTCAGGTTTGAAAACGCTGGTTTGCCGAGTTACGGAGGCATCAAGGCCAAAGCCCGAGTAGCCAAGTGTCACACCCACATTATATTCGCGATCTGCCAAACCGGCATCGGCAAACGCGGCTGTGGAGGACAAGCCGTCCATTGTTAGCCGGAAGGCGCTTTCAATTGAAACTTCAAACCCGCGATCAGCCTCATTGTTTTTGTTGCCGCCAAAAGAAAGGTTAAGCCGACTATTGCTGCCAGAAACATCAGGCCCGTAGGCACCGCGTACATAGCCAGAGGGAGCAAGAAGCGAAGAAAAACCAGAGCGTGCTGAAAGCCCCTGATGTGTCAACGGACGCGGCACATGCGAATCACTTAATCGGAAAAATTCGGCATCGTCGCCACCTTTTGCTCTCAGGCTAAGTTCAAGTTCTTTAAGAGGATGGCCGTTTTCGTTATTATTGACGGCGGACTTTTTGGCCATTTGCTCAACGATAAAAGCGTCTAAACTCTTGAGAAACCCGGTACTTTCAAAGCGCGTTTTATCATCGTCCGCCTCAGAAGGGGCAGACAAAGTTACAGCAACAAGGGCTGCTACGCTGATTTTCCAAGTGTGTTTCATCGTTCGCTCTGGTTGGCCTTAATGGCTTCATTACCAACATGGTACGGAATAGGGGCTTTGTCTGGCAAGGCCATAGCGTAAAAATGAGACGAGTTGTGTCCTTAGTGCCACTAAATGCCCGACTTTGCCCTGCTATGGACGTATTTCTCACTAGTAACTAGGGGCGCGGGTGGTTATAACCCGCTTAAAGCTTTTTTGATCATGGTAAGAATCCGGTTTTCGGGGGCGACTCCAAACAAGGCCGACAACCATGATACAGACCAGAATAAATTTTTCTACGGGGTGTAGTATGCAGAGAATAACCCGGTCCTTGATGGTCCTTTCACTGAGCGCTGTTCTCAGTGCGTGCAGTATTTTTGGCGGTGGTGACAAAGATGTTGATGAGTTTGGACCACGGACCACAGCGATTGGCGTGAACGGATACCTGTGGCAGGCCACGCTTGATACGCTTTCGTTTATGCCCTTTGACCAGATTGAGCCTGCGGGCGGCATTATCCTTACCGACTGGTATTCAACGTCGGATTCACAGAATGAGCGCGTGAAGGTTGCTGTGCGGTTTCTCTCTCAGTCGCTCCGGTCTGACGGTTTCAAGGTTTCTGTTGTGCGGCAGGAAAATGTTGGTGGTAACTGGGTCAGTGTTATTGTTCAGGCATCAACCGAACTGCAGATTGAAGAAGCGATCCTGACCTCTGCGCGTCGACTACGGCTTGACAGACAAGAGTAATTCCCTGTGCGTTGTGACAGGCCGGTGTTGCTGTGTGTATAGCGCGGCGCATAAGGTCGGGCATGCGCCTGCTTTGTTTCAGTTGATCACACGAGAAAAATACCATGTCGCGCTATAACGCAAAGGCTACAGAGGCCAAATGGCAAAAGGTTTGGGCGGACGCCAAAACTTTCAAAACGGACGGTGCTTCTGACAAGCCAAAATATTATGTGCTTGAGATGTTTCCCTACCCGTCGGGCCGCATTCATATGGGCCATGTGCGCAATTATGCGCTAGGCGATGTGGTGGCACGCTTCCGCAAAGCGGGCGGTTATGAAGTTTTGCACCCTATGGGGTGGGATGCTTTTGGCATGCCTGCGGAAAATGCGGCAATGGAACATAAGGTTCATCCTGCCGACTGGACCTACGACAATATCGCTAATATGCGGGACCAGTTGAAACAAATTGGTCTGGCGATTGACTGGGACCGTGAGCTGGCGACTTGCGACCCGGCTTATTACGGCAAAGAACAGCAAATTTTTATCGACTTTTTCAACGCTGGTCTTGTTTACCGCAAGGAAAGCTGGGTGAACTGGGATCCGGTTGACAATACGGTGCTTGCCAACGAGCAAGTTATCGACGGCAAGGGTTGGCGGTCTGGTGCTGAAGTTGAGCGCCGCAAACTTAGCCAGTGGTTCCTGAAAATTACAGATTTTGCCGATGAATTGTTGGAAGGCCTGGATACGCTTGATCGCTGGCCGGATAAGGTGCGTCTGATGCAGGAAAACTGGATCGGACGGTCTGAAGGCCTGAAGTTTGATTTTGAAATCACCGAGACCGGGGAAAAGCTCCCGGTTTATACCACCCGGCCGGATACGTTATTTGGTGCAAGTTTCTGTGCCATTTCCCCTGATCACCCTCTTGCGGCGGGGTTGGCTGAAAACAATGCGGAGCTCAAAGCCTTTATCGAGGAATGCCACCAAACCGGCACTACAGAAGAGGCGATAGAAAAGGCGGAGAAAAAAGGGTTTGATACAGGCCTTACGGTCAAACACCCTCTTGACGCTGGTTGGACATTGCCGGTTTACGTGGCCAACTTTGTATTGATGGATTACGGCACAGGCGCCATCTTTGCCTGCCCTGCCGGCGATCAGCGTGATCTGGATTTCGCCCGCAAATATGACCTGCCGGTTTTGCCAATTGTTTTGCCAGACGGTGAGGACGCCGCGACATTTGAAATTGGTACGGAGGCTTATACAGGCCCCGGCACACTTTATAATTCACGTTTCCTTGATGGCATGGATATAGCCAATGCAAAAACGGCACTTATTGAGCGCGCCGAAAAAGAAGGCTGGGGTGAGCGTACAGTGAACTACCGATTGCGCGACTGGGGTGTTTCCCGTCAGCGCTATTGGGGCACGCCTATTCCTTTTATCCACTGCGATGCTTGCGGCATTGTACCCGTACCGGCGGCTGATTTGCCTGTTGTGCTGCCTGAGGATGTTTCTTTTGATAGGCCAGGAAACCCTCTGGAGCATCATCCTACGTGGAAAAACACCAACTGCCCTGACTGCGGCAAGGCGGCACGCCGCGAAACCGATACGATGGACACATTTGTTGATAGTAGCTGGTATTTCATGCGTTTCTGCACGCCAGGTGCAGATGCACCGTTCGACGGCTCGGTGGTGGACCAATGGTTGCCAGTAAAGCAATATATCGGCGGTGTTGAGCATGCGATCCTGCATTTGCTTTATGCACGCTTTTTCACCCGTGCCCTGAACCGTGTTGGCCATACCAAGATAAAAGAACCCTTTGAAGGTCTGTTCACGCAAGGCATGGTCAATCATATCAGCTATAAAGACAGTGATGACAGCTGGGTTTTCCCCGAACTTGTCCAGAAACGCGCTGATGGCAGCCTGTACCGCTCGGATAATGGGCTTGAGGTTACGGAAGGCCGCATTGAGAAAATGTCCAAGTCGATCAAAAATGTTGTTGATCCGGATGACATTATTGATCAGTACGGCGCGGATACAGCACGCTGGTTTGTGCTTTCCGATAGCCCGCCAGACCGGGATCTGCAGTGGACCGAATCGGGCATTGAAGGCGCATGGCGGTTCACCCAGCGAGTGTACCGGTTGGTGAACGAACCGCCGCATGCATTGGCACCGTTTGGTTCAGATGTGCCGGATGACCTTTCTGCCAGTGCAACCGTACTTAGGAAAGCCACGCATAAAAGCGTCAAGGCGATTACCGCTGACATCGAGCAACTGCATTTTAACAAAGCGGTCGCGCGCATGTATGAATTTGCAAATGCCATCGGCACCAAACTTGAAGGCGAAGGCTGCGCGCAAGTGATGCGTGAGGCGCTTGAGACCATGATTTTGCTGATCAGCCCGATGATGCCGCATCTGGCAGAAGAAATGTGGCACAAGCTGGGCTTTAAAACATTGGTATCGGAAGCACGCTGGCCTATTGCCATTGAAGCGCTTACGGTGGACGCCACGATCAAAATGGCAGTGCAAGTGAACGGCAAGGTTCGTGATACAATTGAGCTTGCCAAAGATACGCCAAAAGCGGATGTGGAAGCGATGGCAATGGCGAGTGAAAAAGTTGGTCAGTTTTTGGCAGATAAAACGGTGCGCAAGATCATTGTTGTGCCGGGCCGCATTGTCAATATTGTGGCCAACTGATGAGGTTTCTGCTGATCATATCGCTTTTTCTGGTGTCCGCTTGCGGCTTTAAACCGCTGTATGAGGCGGGCGGCTCAAGCGCGGCGATGCAGGCGAAATTATCAGCAATAGATGTTGGCCCTATTCCGGACCGGCTTGGGCAAATAATGCGCAACCGCCTGCTGGACAGGCTGAACGCTTCCGCTGTGCAGCAGTATCGGCTTGATATTGTTCTGAGCCAAACCACAGAAGGATATGGTGTTCGCCCCGATGCCGCCACAACACAAGAGCAATTAACAATTGTTGCTGCGGTAAAGCTGGTGGCGCTTGACGGTGACGCCATCTTGTTTGAAGAAGAAATGCGCGCGCGTACAGCGTACGATTTGGTGCTTTCGGACTTTTCCACTGTTACTCAGCGCGAAGACAGTGCCCGGCGTTTGGTGCTTGAGTTGGCCGAGCGTATCCACCGCAGGCTTGCGCTCCAGTTTGCAAACAGCTGAAACTTGGGAAAGGGTGAGCCGTGAAAGTGAAACCGCGCGACATCCCCTCAATTCTAAAGGCGATTGACCCCAGCGTGCGGGCAGTCCTGGTTTTTGGGCGGGATGAAGGTTTGGCGCGCGAACGTGCGGATATGATCAGCAAGCAGATTGCGCCTGATCTCTCAGATCCATTTCAGGTGGCAAAACCATCAGCTGACGATATCAAGCAGTCGCCTTCAATTTTGATGGATGAACTCGCAGCCATTTCAATGATGGGGGGCCGTCGGCTGGTGCGGTTGGACGGTGCCGGCAATGAGGCTACAGAGGCTGTAAAACTGGCACTTTCTGGTGACAAAGGCGACGGCCTGTTGGTGATAACGGCGGGCGATTTAAAGCCCGCCTCGAGCCTTAGAAAGGCGCTGGAAGCCGCAAAGAAGGCGCTGGCAATACCGTGTTATGAGGATAATACGCGCGACCTGATGGGGCTTGTTCAAACGGTGTTGGCAGATGCCGGGCTGGGTGCCACGCAGGATGCGTCCGCTTATCTGGTGGATAACCTGGGTGGGGATCGGGCGGTTTCGCGCGGCGAACTTGATAAGCTTGTTTTATATAAAGGCCGGGAAGGCGGGCAGGTCACTCTGGCGGATGCAGAAGCCTGTGTCGGGGATACAGCGGCGCTGGGCCTTAATCAGATAGCGGAGGCCGTCACGGCTGGAGACCTGGTGCGGCTTGAAAAGCTTTTGGAGCGCGCGCGTACGTCAGGCGAAAGTGCAGTAGCCATACTCCGTACGCTTCAGAACCGAATGATGCGGCTGCATTTGGTACGCGGGCATATGGACATGGGTATGGCCCCGTCCGATGCAATGGGCAAACTGCGGCCACCCGTTTTTTTCAGTGAGCGCGATAAATTTCAGCGGGAACTTGGGCGTTGGAATTCTCGAAAGATCGAGCAAGCGCTGGAGATTTTGCTAGAGGCAGAGCTGGACTGTAAAACGACAGGAAACCCAGCGGATGTAATTTGCGCGCGGGCCTTGTTGAGGCTTACAAAAGCCGCTCGTTAAAATAGCTATTCGAATAGTTAACAATGGGGCCTGACCCTAGCTGCCCATGAGGCCAATCGTTAGGAAAGACAAAGCGATGAAAATCTGTTTTTTTGGTGATAGCTTTACCAATGGCACGGGCGACGCTGAGTGCCTTGGCTGGGCTGGGCGTGTGTGTGCGGCGGCGCAGGGTCGCGGCAAGGATATTACCTATTATAACCTTGGCATTCGCGGCAATACCAGCGCGGATATCCTTGGCCGTTGGCACCAGGAAGCCGTTGCACGCATGAAGTCTGGCGAAGATGGTCGCATGGTTTTTTCATTTGGCACCAATGACTGTGCAGTCGGTGATGATGGTCGTGCCCGTTTGCCACAAAATGACAGACTTAAAAACGCGCGCGCTATTTTGGTCGCAGCCCCCAAGCTGTGGCCGACGCTGTTTGTAGGCCCCTTGCCCATTGCAAATGACCCTGTGGCCAACAAGCGCCTCGCGGACCTGTCACGTCAGATAGGCGTTTTTGCGCGTACCCACAAGGTGCCTTATCTGGATATCTTTTCGGCTATGCATGAAAATGAAACTTGGAACAAAGAGTGTCTCGAGGGGGACGGCACACATCCTGGCCCGGCCGGGTATCAGATGGTTGCCAATATGGTGGGTGATTGGGAGGCGTGGCAGGACTGGTTCAAATAGGGACCGCTTCAGTCTACGGTTGTAAGATAGCCATACGCGAAGTCTGCGATCTCGCGAACAAACGCCTCCTCCCCGAAAGCAATACCAAATACAGCACCTTTATCGCCGAACAATCCTTTTTCCAGCATGATGTTATTGAGGTAATAGGCCAGCATGCGGGCGGTCTTGTCCTTGTCACGCCGCTTGATCTCATGTGCAAACAACTCTATCAGCATACGCATGGCGTCCAGAGTTGATTCTTCGTAGGCGCCGTCTTTGCCGTTCATTAGTCCCAAGTGGCTGCGTCCGTGCAAATGCACGGCGCGCATAATATGCGCTTGCATCTGGATTTGGTGCCACCCGGTGAGAGCCACCCGGTAAAGCGCCTCGTGCAGCGTGCAGTTTTCGCCCAATTCGAGCCGAGCTTCGGCTGACTGGCTCCATTCTTCAAGCCGTTGCAGATACAGATCGAAAAGCACTGGAATAAAGCCCTTTTTCCCATCGAATCGGCGGTATATTGAGGCAGGAGATACGCCTGCTGCGGCAGCAATTTCCGTGACGCTGATATCAGCGAAGTCTTGTTCTCTCAGTAAATTCTCCAGCGCATTCAACAGCTTGTCCCGAGTTTGACGAGAACGTTTTTGATGGGTTTTTTTTGCGCCTTGACTCATGACTGAAGATCCTTATTTATGTAAATATAAATGTAAATTACATTTACATAATAGATGTAAACCACTATAAAAGCAAGGTTTTTGTAGGGATTTTTAAAAAGGACAGCGATATGACCGAACAATTATTTCTAAGTTCCATAGATTATTGGCTAATGGCGTTGCTTGCGGTTGGTCTGCCGCTTTGGTCCTACTGGGACAACAAACGTGATGAGCGTAAACGGAAAATGGGCCAGGGTGAATCGTTGCGAACGACATATTTAAAAACCTATGGGCTGCTCTGGATCCCGACCATGTTGGTTTTGTCCTATTGGATTTCTTCGGGGCGTAGCTTTGACGTATTGGGTTTGTCGCTCACTCTTTCTTTCGCGGGTACAATTGGTTTCGGGATTGTCTTTATCTTGACAGCCGCATTGATCGTGCAGGTGTTTCAGGCAAAAAATAACAAGGATGTAGCCACTAAATTCATGCGAGAGCTGGAGAATGCGCCGTCCGTTGATCGGGTCATGCCAAAAACAAAGGCGGACTACCGACTGTTCAAAGGATTATCGGTTACAGCGGGCATTACAGAAGAAATCATGTTTCGCGGCTATCTGATTTGGGCCTTCAGTTTTTGGATGGATACCTGGCTTGCCGCGCTGTTGTCGCTTGCCGCGTTTGTGCTGGGGCACCTTTATCAGGGCAGCAAAGAGGCGATTTTAAAAGTTGCGCTTGCTGGTACAGCCCTGACACTGTTGTATTTGCTGTCAGGCTCTCTCTGGCTCGCAATTCTGTTGCATATCGTTATTGATTTAACGTCAGGGGCCACTTGCTGGCATGCGCGCAAACTGACAGCTTAGACCGCCTAGGGAAGAAATAAACCAGCCCAGAAGATCGACAGCGGGCAAAAGAAAACCGGCCCTTGATAAAAGGGCCGGTTTATCTTCGAGCTTTTGGCAATGCCAACGCCCGAACTGCTGCACAAAACCTTAGTTAAGGTTAATAGGAGCAGGCTCATCGTCAGCGCCATCAGCAGAACCTGTTGCGGCCGCTTGCTGGGCTTCTTGCTCAACCTGTGAACGGTAAAGTGCTTCAAAGCTGATCGGCTCCAGCAACAAGGGCGGAAAACCGCCGTCCCGTGAAGAATCAGCCACAATCCGGCGTGCAAACGGGAACATTAAATTTGGTGCTTGGATCAATAGGAAGGGCTTGAGGGCATCTTCGGGTACATTGCGGATACCAAATAACGCGCCGTAAGCTAGCTCAACAACAAAAGCAACCTGGTCGTTGTCTTGTTCGTCTTTGTGTGTCGCTTTTGCAGAGATTTTAAGCTCCACTTCAAACACTTCGTCATTCACTTTGCGTGCGCCGACATTTACATTCACGTCAATCGCAGGTTTTGCTGTTGACATGGTTTGTAGGCTTGCAGGCGCATTCGGGTTCTCAAAAGAAAGGTCACGAACATACTGGGCCAGCACACCAGCTTGTGGGCCAGCGGCACCTTCCGGTGCTGGGCCGCCTACGGGCGCTTGCCCATTTTCAAAATCATTTTCAGCCATTGTTTCACTCTTTTATATTTTATCTGCTACTGCCCCCGCGATGGCTCGGATTGGCAAATCCGAACCGAACGGAAAATCTAACGGAGAATCTGGGGTGAACGGCTAGCATGCTTTCAGCCATTGAACAACATGGAAACAGCAGGCAAATTGCCAATTTCCCCAATTTAGTCTTTTTCTGTGTCTCTTTTTGTGGAAACGGGCTGATCAATAACAACCCCGTCCTGCCGTTGTGAGGCATTTCTTTCGCTAAATTCGCCCTCAATGATTGTGACGTCAGCCTGCACATTAACTGAGCCACCCTTTCGGGTGCGGACAACCATCTGTGCAAGCCCGGCCCGTCCCAGGAGTATCCTGATAAAAGGCAGGAGTAACAGTGCACCAAAAAAATCGGTGATAAAACCGGGGATAAGCAGAAACACACCGGCAATAAGCAGGAAAAATCCGTGGATCAGGTTTTCTCCAATAGCATCACCGGTTTGCGTTGCTTTTTGCATATTCTGGAAAACCCGAATGCCCTGCATACGGACAAGCGACAAGCCGATTGCTGCGGATAAAAAACATAAGCCAATGGTGGATAAAGCACCTATCTCGCTGCCCACATCAATCAAGACAGTAAGCTCAAGCACGGGCAAACCGATAAATAACAGTAATATGATCCACGCCATTTCTTGTTCTTTCCTTCATTTACCCCTATCTATAAGGGCATACATGGGCTGCGTTTCAATCGCCCATCCATTATATAGATTAAAAACCAGGAAATGAGCTAAATTAAGACTATGCCTTTAGATATTATATTAGTGGCCTTTGTGGCGGTCTTCATTTTTTTAAGACTTCGTTCTGAACTCGGCAAAAAAACCGGTAACGAACCACACCCTCCTGCGGCGGGCGGTCTTGAACCTGGTCGCAGGCATTCCGTTGATGATGATAGCCATGTGAGCAATGAACAACATGCATTGCCAGCAGACATTATTGACATGGAACAAGACCCGGCGCTTCGCCGCACATACATGGATATTCGACAGCTGGACCGATCCTTTGATGTGGCACAGTTTGTTGACGGGGCAAAGTCAGCTTACGGCATGATCCTGGAAGCCTTTTGGGCCGGAGACAGGGATGCTTTGGGCAACTTTCTCGATGATGAGGTTATGGCAAAGTTTGGGGCAGCACTGGAAGCACGCGAAGCTGATGGGCTTAAAGTCGAAAATCAGCTGCTGGATGTCACGGATGCCTCGGTTATCAGCGCTGACCTCATAAGCGGTAAAGCGGAGCTTACTGTGCATTTCACATCAGAAGTTGTGGCAGTAACACGCGACAAGGACGGCGACATTGTTGAAGGTGATGCCAGTGACGCAGTTGAAATGAACGATAAATGGACCTTTGCCCGTGATGTAAGATCCAGTGACCCAAGCTGGACGCTTGTCGCCACAAGTGCAGGCTAGGGAAAAATGCGCCGATCCGGCTGGATAACACTTGCCCTTCTTGCGGTTTTTTTGCTGCCTTTGTTGGCGGCTATTGTCATGTTGAACAGAGGGTCTACAGGATTACAGTTTACCCTGGTCAGCTATGCTGATCTGCCCGGCTGGTCAGAAGGTAATGCATATGGTGCTTATCCGGCGTTGGCAAAAAGCTGTGATAAGCTGCGAGAATTGCCAGCCGCGCGTCCGTTGCCGGGGGCAAAAATTGGCGGCACAGTAGGCGACTGGGCAGAGGCTTGTGTCGCTGTGACGGCAGCAATGTCTGCTGAAGACTTTGAAATTGCTTTAAGGCAGCATTTCTTGCCGCTGGAAGTTTCTATTGAAGGCATTACCAGTGGCACCTTTACGGGATATTATGAGGCGCTTCTGCATGGCAGCCGCACGCCGAGCGACCGCTTCAATGTGCCGCTTTATGCCCGCCCCCCCGAATTGGTGATGGTGGACCTGGGCCGCTTTCGCAAAGACCTGGCCGGGCAACGCATTGCGGGTTCGGTCAAAAATGGTCGCCTTGACCCTTATCCCGGTCGCGCTGATATTGAGGCTGGGGCCCTTGCGGGTCGGGCGCTTGAGGTTTTGTGGGTGGACAGTGCGGTGGATGCCTATTTCCTTCATGTGCAGGGTTCTGGTCGTGTCCAAATGCCGGACGGCAGTTTCATGGGCATTGGGTACGCGGCACAAAACGGGCATGCCAACCGTCTGATCGGCCGACATTTAATTGAAACAGGGGCAATACCCCGGAAAAAAATGTCAGGGCAGGCGATCAGAAGCTGGCTGGCTGCCAATCCGGATCAAATACAAAAAGTGTTGAACACAGATCCCTCTTTTGTATTTTTTCGGCCATTGGAAAGTGGGGACGGCCCCTTCGGTTCGGCAAATGTAGCCCTGACACCGCAGCATTCGCTTGCTGTAGACCGCAGGCATTTACCCCTTCATGCACCAGTATGGCTTTCGGCCAGCCATCCGAATCCGGTGGACCTAGCCATAGCCGAGGTGCCTTTTAACCGGTTAATGGTGGCCCAGGATACAGGCGGTGCCATAAATGGGGAAATTCGCGGCGATGTATTTTGGGGCTTCGGCGATGAGGCCGAAGAAATCGCGGGAAGAATGGCAAATAAGGGTCGTTATTGGCTACTGCTACCCAGCGCCCTTGCGCGCGCGGCGGCAGGGGAAGACTGTGACTAAATCCACAGGCGATAAACCGGTGAAACAGAGCTTGAGTACGCAGGACGAAAGCTTGTGGAAGGATTTAACGCAAACCGTGACGCCATTAAGCGCCCGCCCACCCGCACCTGCGGTTAAGGCTCGTCGTATGGTACATGACCGCATTGAGGACAGGCCCTTGTCGGCGGATTGGCATATTGTTGACAGCCCGGACCCAACACCACACCTTGACCGGAAAACCCGGCGTAAACTAACCAAGGGTCGACAAGATGTAGACCGATCCGTTGATTTGCATGGGTTAAATCAGGAACAGGCGTTTCGGCAGCTCAAGTCAGTAGTGGAAGGGGCTATTAAACGCGGGGATAAAACATTGTTGGTGGTTACAGGCAAAGGCGGTGCACGGTTTCAGCAGACCAGCGCAGACGCGCCAGCACAGTATCGGACCCGCGCTGATTTTGATCAGTTTGGTGGTGTGCTGAAACGCATGCTGCCTATTTGGCTGGAAGGGGCAGAGCTGAAACCCTTTATCGAATCTTACGGCGAAGCAGCAAAAGAGCATGGTGGTGAGGGTGCGTTTTACGTTTTGCTTCGCAGGCGCATGCCGGGTAGTCGTAAAAAACAAGGTCCACAGGCATGACCCCTTTTGGTGAAAAACTGCGGGCGCTCAGAAAAACCAAAGGTGTAAAACAGGCGGAAATGGCTGCTGCGCTTGATGTTTCTGCGGCTTACCTATCAGCCCTTGAGCACGGCAACCGGGGCGCCCCTTCCTGGGCATTTACGCAGAAAATCATCCAGTATTTTGGCCTTATCTGGGATGATGCCGAAGACCTTAAAGAGCTTGCACAATTGTCGAAACCAAAAGTCAATATTGATACGTCGGGCATGGATGTGCGCGCGACCCGTGCGGCCAACCTGTTGGCGACAAAGCTCGGCAGGCTTGAGGGAGAAGCGCTGGATGACCTGTTGAAATTGTTAGGGGATACGGAATCAGAATAGCTTTTGACATTACCGTAGTCGTGGACACGGAGAAACAAGGCGATTGATTCAGTTAAGGCTTGGAACCCTTAAGAGGAACACCTGTGTACCGCCCGAAAGATTCTTTGGCCCTTTCAAGGGCAATATCGTTTTTGTAAGCAATGAACCACATATCCAGTTTTGATGGACGTTGCTGTCCGTAAATTTTAGCGAACCCCGCATCCTCCAGTCGTTTCAGTAATATTTGTGCACTAAAACCGGTTTTGTGAGCCATGAAATCAGAACCCTGAGCGATAGAATCAGTGTGGCCATATATAATATCAAGCGCAGTGATTGGTCCGGCGGGTGACTGGTATAACGGCTCTGCCAGTTTCCCGTTTTTTGCAACCAGCCTGCACACCATCTCAATGTCGGGGCAGGTGATGATGCAGAAACCATCGTCCTTTAGGGCGCGCCGAAATTCTTTTAGGACCGGCACGACTTCATGAGCAAAAACATGCTCAATGTTGTGTGCGGAAAACAGTGCATCCACCGATCCGGTCTCTACGGCACTCATGTCCTGCATGCTGCCAATGATGTCAGGCTTTACTGATTTAGCAATATCGTAGCGCACTTCCTGCCATGTGCCGTCATTGAAACCGGACGGCATGTTTTTGATGGTGGCCTGGCCGCATCCAACATGAAGGACTTTTTTTGCCATATAAGTAGCTCCAATTTCTAACATACAAGCGGGAATCTGACCGTCCTTTTACAAGCTTGTAAAATGGTCTACACCGGGATTTTTGCCAACACATTTTGTGTATAGTGCCCTTTTCAAGGCATCGCCAAGTTAAAAAACCGTGACGGATGCAAATCCGTGGCGGTGAAAGGTGGTTCTCATGCTGTCCCATAGAGAGGCCTGCAGCCGCAAAGTGGGCCATGTTTCTTTCGTGTTCATGTTTTGTTCATTTTGGTTGCTATATGTGTTATGGCTGGGGATCGTGCGTTGGTGCCCACCGCACTAACAGTAAAACCAACCGGGGGTCAAATCATGGTCGCTAGCATCCAGACTGTGGCATTTGAAGGCATCAAGGCGTGCCCAATTGAAGTGCAGGTGCAGGTGGCAAGCGGCCTGCCGACATTCACAATCGTTGGCTTGCCGGACAAAGCCGTAAGTGAAGCCCGCGAACGTGTGCGCGCGGCTTTGTGTGCGATTGGCATGGCGCTACCGGCGGAACGGATAACCGTTAATCTTTCGCCAGCGGACCGACCAAAAGAAGGCTCGCATTATGATCTGCCTATTGTGGTGGGGCTGCTGACCGCGATGGGGGTTCTGGATTCTGATGCCACAGGTGAAGCCATTATTATGGGCGAATTGGGGTTGGACGCCAGCATACGGTCAGTATCAGGCATTTTGCCGGCCGCCTTTTTTGCGCATGGCTGTGATGCGCCCTTCATTTGTCCGGAAGCCAGCGGCCCAGAAGCGGCGTGGGCGGGCGGCAATGATATTATTGCCGCGCCGCACCTGTTGGCACTTATCAACCATTTACGCGGCACCCAGATTTTAACGCCGCCGCAAACCTGCGATGTGCTGTGCGATGATGTCATGCCAGACCTTGCTGACATTAAAGGCCAGGAAGCAGCAAAACGCGCGCTTGAGATAGCGGCAGCGGGTGGCCATACACTTTTGATGATGGGCCCGCCCGGGTCAGGAAAAACAATGTTGGCTGCCCGCCTACCCTCAATTTTGCCCCCACTGACACCGCAAGAGGCACTGGAGGTGAGCATGGTTAGCTCGGTTGCCGGGAAATTGACGGACGGCACAATAAAAAGGCAGCGGCCTTTTCGTTCACCGCACCATTCTGCAAGCCAGCCAGCGCTTATTGGCGGCGGTGCAAAAGCACTGCCGGGGGAGGTTTCGCTCGCACATGGTGGTGTTTTGTTTCTGGATGAAATCGCTGAATTCTCGCGACCTAGCCTAGAGGCGCTGCGACAACCAATAGAAAGTGGCGAGGCAGTGATTGCCCGGGCACAGGCCCATGTTACTTATCCGGCGCGTTTCCAACTTGTGGCGGCAATGAACCCCTGCCGCTGTGGTTATCTGGATGATGCGGGCCTTGCCTGTAACCGCGCGCCGCGCTGTGCCCTTGATTATCAGTCAAAAATCTCTGGGCCCCTTTATGACCGCATGGATTTGTTTGTAGACGTGCCCGCCGTTGCTGCAACAGATTTATCGCTGCCAGTGCCCAGCGAAACCTCGGCGATTGTGGCAGCAAGGGTGGCGGCCGCACGGGATATTCAAAGCGCGCGTTTCGCCCGGAAGAAAGCACCGTCTGTGCGCATCAATGCACACGCGGACGGGCGGTTGCTTGATGAAATCTCCCCTTTGGACGCCAGCGGCCAGGTGCTGCTTGAAAAGGCTGTGGACCGGTTTCGGTTGTCAGCCCGGGGCTACCACAGAGTATTGCGTGTTGCGCGCACAATTGCTGATCTTGCCGGACAAGCGGATATTTCCTCAGGTCATATTGCCGAAGCGCTTGCCTACCGCAGAAACAGTGTGTCTACGATACGGTATGCAGCAGAGTAAGGAAAAGGGAACGGGTGTTGGTGTAATGCACGCGGTTCATAGGCATCCGGGGCGGCACTATGATCCTTCCGCATCAATTCCAGCCAGCCTTTTTTGCAAGCCGAGACCTTGCTAGCTAGGGCATAAGACCTGAGGGGGTATAAACCGGAAGGCGCTAATTGATAACCTCAATGGATGTTTCGCTTTCAAACTGTGTGACGGTGCCGTCCAAATGATGCCGCAATACTAACAGCTTCCCTTTCCAGACACCGGCCATAAAACCGCCCACGGGGCGATACAGCCGGTTTGCGTACCATTGGCTCTGGCGGTTTTCTTTCGCGGTTATGCTGCGCTCGGTTGCTTGCACGCCGTCAGGGCGGATAATACGGAAAAGCCAATGATCCCCTTCAAGCACATTCCAGGCTCGTCCGGTCAAAACCAGCGCAGACGCATTGCTACGCAGGCGCGTAGGCTGAACTTCCCAGCGGGACTGGCGCGTCAGGGGTTTGTTGCTAAAGACCAGCGGTAATAAATCCATGGTTTCATAGGGCAGTGTTTCGGCCCACAGGTTTTTGCCGTTTCCCCTGCTTTCGGCGCTGCAGGCGCTGCTCAGGGGTTTGCCGTCAAACGGATCCACACGCTTACCTGCCTTCACAACGTTGAGATGCACGTGCGGATACTCAGTATTACCGGAAAGGCCAACCTCCCCAATTTTCTGGCCACCCGCAACGGTATCGCCCACACTAACGGTGAGGCTGTCTTTTTTCATGTGGCAATAACTGGTTGTATAACCGCCTGAATGTTGCAGCACCACCGCATTGCCGCATTCCTTGCCTTTGATGGCTGCGCGGGTTTCGGTGCTAACAGCCCTGTCCGCCATATCATTTCGCATCCGTAACACCTGCCCGTCAGCTGCGGCAAGCACGGCAACGCCTTTTGCCATCTGGCCAAAATTAGCGACGGCAAAATCAGTACCCCGGTGATTATGCTGGGTGCGTCTGCCGCACATATAATCGGCTTTTCCCTTGCCTTTTTCGCGGTCACTATAGCGCGTAATCCAGCAGTTTTCACCAAGCGTGCAATCAATTGGTAATTGAAGCACGGGTGTAGATCCGGTGGTTTCCTGTGCGGCAAGGCCAAAGGAAACCCCGGCCAGAATAAGGGGTACAGATAACCAGGTCCGCATAAAATAAAAGCCTTTCACTTGCTGGTAATGCCCACACTGGGCGTCCACGGCCCTTCCACAAAAGAGGCTTCACTATCGCCCGGCCAAGGCGGCATGGCAATACAGATGAATTTAAGATTTAGCGTGCTCGTGTTTCTGTATTGGAATTGGGTGCCAACCGGAATGTCGATTGATGTGCCAGCCTGCAAGGGCGTTATTTTTTCATCGGTGGCGTTTTTTCGCCAAATTTCACCGGAGCCTTCCAATATATACCAAAACTCGCTTACTGTTGCATGGATGGTAGCACGGTTGATCTGGCCAGGCGGCACCGTGCTATGGATCATATTGCCTGTGCTACCGTCCATGATGAACCGGATATCAGCGCCTGCTGGGGAGGTGGCATCTGCATTTTTACCAAGGACAGTTTCGCGCATATTGACCCTTTCTTGCCAAACAGTTTTGTGCAATCACAATAAAACCATAGCAAACCGTAACAAGCGTGACTGCGGCTGAAAGCCATGCTTGCTGTATCAGCTAATGCCGTGAAGGATACTTATGCAGCTTTTACCTGAGATGTTGAGCATTTTTGATGCGGGATTTCTGGTGATTAGCAGCTTTTTCACATCCCTATTGACGGCTGCAGCAGGCATTGGGGGTGGTGTGACCCTTTTGGCCATTATGGCGCAGATCATGCCTGTGGCGGCCATCGTTCCGGTGCACGGTATTGTTCAGCTGGGGTCTAACGTTGGCCGCGCAGGTTTGATGCGCAGTTTCGTTGACCGCAAATTGCTTCTGTATTTTGCAGGCGGCAGCCTTGTGGGGGCATTTGTTGGTGGCCAGCTTGTCGTGACATTGCCGGTGGCCTACCTGCAGCTCACGCTCGCCGTCTTCATTCTTTATGCCACGTGGGGCCCGAAACTATCGGGCCTAAGCTCTGTGCATAGCGGGCTCGCTATTGGCGGCGGTTTGTCTACGCTTCTCACTATGTTTGTGGGCGCGACAGGGCCTTTTGTGGCGGCAATTTTAAAACCTTTTAGGCTGGGCCGCCACGCTCAGGTGGCGACTATGTCAGCCTGTATGGTTGTTCAACATAGCCTGAAAGTATTGGTTTTTGGGTTGCTGGGGTTTTCCTTTGCACCCTATTTGCCGTTGATGGCGGTAATGATAGCTGTTGGGTTTATAGGTACGATAGTGGGCGGAAAGCTGCTTCATAAACTCAGTGAACACCTGTTTAAAATCCTGCTCAACAGCCTTTTGACAGTTTTAGCGCTTAGGTTGCTGTGGATTGCGGCAGAGCCATTGCTGGCTGGTTAGAAAATATCAGCACAGTTATTTAGAGCGTTTAGCTTTTTCTTCGATTCCGGAGACACCCTCGCGGCGGGCAAGTTCTGCGGCGACATCACTGAGACTTAGCCCTCGGGCCTTTAAGAGCATCATCAGGTGAAACAGCAGGTCTGCACTTTCTTTGACCAATTCAGCATTATCATCAGCAGCCACTGCCATGGCTACCTCCACGGCTTCTTCGCCGACCTTCTGGGCGATTTTTTTGTCGCCCCTGGCATAGAGCTTGGCCACATAACTGGTTGCAGGGTCAGCAGACCTCCGTTCGTCGAGCAGGGTTTCGAGCTGCACCAGTGTTTTCCATGTCTGATCCATCAAACGGCCTCCCTTACGGCAATGCCGCGTGCGCGCATATGTGCTTTGGCTTCTTTAATAGAATAGTCGCCAAAATGGAAAATACTAGCAGCAAGCACGGCCGACGCATGGCCTTGGGTAATGCCTTCAGCCAAATGATCCAGATTGCCAACGCCGCCTGAGGCAATGACAGGCACTTTTATACTGTCAGCAACTTTACGGGTCAGCGTGAGGTCAAAACCTTCACGGGTGCCGTCCCGGTCCATACTGGTCAGCAGGATTTCACCGGCACCTAGCCGTGCGCACTCGATTGAATATTCAACCGCATCAAGCCCTGTTGGGGTGCGTCCGCCGTGGGTAAAGACTTCCCATTTCCCAGGACTAACCTGTTTGGCGTCAACGGCAACGACAATACATTGGCTGCCAAATTTGTTGGCCAGTTCGCTGATAACGCCGGGGTTATTCACAGCCGCTGTCATGAGGGAAACTTTGTCGGCACCCGCGAGCAACAGTTTGCGCACATCGTCTTCGCCGCGCACACCGCCGCCTACCGTCAGCGGCATAAAGCACTGTTCTGCGGTACGCTGGACCACATCCAGAAGTGTATCGCGTTTCTCATGGCTCGCGGTAATATCCAGAAAAGTCAGCTCATCGGCGCCTGCAGCATCGTAAATGCGTGCTTGCTCTACCGGGTCGCCCGCATCGATCAGGTCAACAAAATTGACACCTTTAACCACACGGCCGTCCTTGACATCAAGGCAAGGGATGATGCGAGACTTTAACATGAACCACCCTCTGCCACGCGAACGGCTTCGCCCAGATCAAGGCTGCCGTCATAAAGCGCGCGTCCTGTGATCACACCTTCCAGGTTGCCTGCGGCCACCACGCGGTGAATGTCTTCAATGTCTTTTACGCCGCCGGAGGCAATCACCGGGATGGAAACGGCCTCTGCGAGCGCAGATGACGCTTCTGCATTCACACCCGTCAAGGTGCCGTCGCGGTCGATGTCTGTGTGGATAAGGGCGGCAACCCCGGCATCCTCAAACTTGCGGGCCAGCGTTGTGACTTCAAGGTTGCTGACTTCAGCCCAGCCTTCTACAGCCACCATGCCGTCTTTGGCATCGATGCCAACGGCAATTTTGCCGGGGAACAGACGGCAAGCTTCTTTTACCAACGCCGGATTTTTAACCGCAAGCGTGCCAAGGATCAGCCGCGAAAGGCCACGCTCCAGCCAATGCTCCATCGTTGCAATATCACGGATACCGCCGCCCAGCTGAGTTGGGACACTGGTGGCTTTCAGGATTGCGTCAACCGCATCGCCGTTAACGGGCGCACCCGCAAATGCACCGTTCAGGTCAACCAGATGCAGCCACATGCAGCCAGCGTTTACAAACTCGGTTGCTTGTGCCGCCGGATTGTCACTGAACACAGTGGCTTGATCCATCACGCCCTTATAGAGCCGCACACAGTTGCCGTCCTTGAGGTCAATTGCCGGATAGAGGGTAATCATGGTTTCCATTCCAAAAAGGCACGCAGAAACTTCAGGCCAACAGCCTGACTTTTCTCAGGGTGAAACTGGGTGCCGATGATATTGTCCTTGCCCACAATTGCAGTGATATTGCCGCCGTATTGGGTGGTTGCCAGTAAGCTGTCTGCGCTTGCCAGTTCCATATGATAACTATGGACAAAATAGGCATGGTCGTCGGGTGATAATACATCCGCGACAGGGTGAGCTTTGCCGCCAGGTGTCAGCTCAATAGTATTCCAGCCCATGTGCGGAATTTTGAGCGATGGGTCATCCAGTTGTATCGCGTGGGTGGTGCCCTCTATCCAGCCCATGCCCTTATGCACCCCGTGCTCATGGCCCTCAACAGCCAACAATTGCATGCCAACACAGATGCCAAGGAAAGGCTTTCCGCCCCGCCGCACAGCCTCCTCAATCGCGTCTTTCATGCCGCTGATTTCAAGCAAACCCTGCCGACAATCAGCGAAGGCGCCAACGCCGGGCAATATAATTCTGTCCGCTTTGCTAACCAGGTCCGGGTCAGCGGAGACACATATCCGGTGATCAAGCGCCGCATCGTGTGCTGCCCGCGATAATGCTTTTTCAGCGGATCGCAAGTTGCCCGAGCCATAATCAATGATAATGGCGGTTTCGCTCATGACAGTCTCCGAATGTTGTTAGAGGCTGCCGCCAAGCGTGCCTTTGGTGGAAGGAACGGCGTCTGCCTTGCGGGTGTCAATGGTGGCCGCATCCCGGAGCGCCCGCGCCACTGCCTTGAAGCAGCTTTCAATAATATGGTGGCTATTGGTGCCGTAGATATTTTCCACATGCAGTGTCATGCCTGCGGCAAACGCGAAGGCCCGGAAAAATTCCTCGAACAATTCCGTATCCATCTCGCCAATTTTCGCACGGGGGAAATTCACTTTCCACACCAGAAACGGGCGGCCTGAAATATCCACCGCAGCGCGCGAAAGCGTTTCATCCATGGGGATAAGCGCATTTGCATAACGGGTGATGCCTGTCATGTCGCCCAGTGCTTTTTTAATCGCTGTACCAATGACAATGCCGCAGTCTTCGGTGGTGTGGTGGCCATCAATATGCAAGTCACCCTTGGCGCGTACGGTCAGGTCCATCAACGAATGGCGTGAAAGCTGCTCCAGCATATGATCCAGAAAACCAATGCCTGTATGAATGTCGTACAGGCCTGTACCATCCATGCTCAGCTCAACGGAAATATCCGTTTCCTTGGTTTTTCGCTCGATCGCCGCAGTGCGCATGCGCTTGCTCCTAAAAGACAGTTATACATGGTTTCAGTGCACGCACAGGCACTGAACGCCTAGCTTTTAAGCCTATTCGCCCATAATCGCGAACAATTTCTTCTGAGACCTTTGGAAAGAGGGTGTGTTTTATATGCGAGCATGTCTTTTTCAGAAAGGAAAAGCCAGGCTTCAACTTGCATGATCAAGCTGATAGACCTATATGCAAGCCGAATGATTTAGTACAAAGGAACATGTCTCCCATGACCCAGTTCACACACGAGCTTCCCATCTGGCATGCCACCACAATTTGCTCAGTCCGCAAGGACGGCAAGGTGGTGATTGCAGGCGACGGGCAGGTTTCTGTCGGCGATACAGTGATGAAAGCGAACGCGCGCAAGGTGCGGCATTTGGGGGGAGGCAAAGTGATCGCGGGCTTCGCTGGTGCGACAGCGGATGCCTTCACATTGTTCGAGCGCCTTGAGGCTAAAATTGAACGCCACCCCGGCCAGTTGGCGCGTGCGTGCGTGGAGCTGGCTAAAGACTGGCGTACCGATAAATATTTGCGCCAGCTTCAGGCGATGTTGATTGTTGTTGATCGGGAAACCAGCCTTGTCGTGACCGGAAATGGTGATGTGCTGGAGCCAGAACACGGCGTTGTGGCCATTGGTTCCGGCGGCAATTATGCATTGTCGGCAGCGCGCGCGCTCTATGAGCTGGATATGGACGCAGAAGAAATTGCACGCAGGGCAATGAAGATCGCTGGCGAAATTTGTGTTTATACCAATGAGAATATCGTCCTTGAGACGATGGATGCTGGCAGTGCCGATACGGCACCTGATACAGCAGACAGTTAGGAGTATCCCATGACAAGTTTTTCCCCGCGCGAGATTGTCGCCGAGCTGGACCGTTTTATCATTGGCCAGAAGGACGCTAAAAAAGCAGTGGCTGTGGCGCTCAGGAACCGCTGGCGACGTCAACAGCTGGAAGAAGGCCTGCGTGAAGAAGTGCTGCCTAAAAACATATTGATGGTGGGGCCAACGGGTGTAGGCAAAACCGAAATTTCCCGTCGCCTTGCGAAATTGGCGCAAGCGCCTTTCATTAAAATCGAAGCCACCAAATTTACCGAAGTTGGTTATGTGGGCCGTGATGTAGAGCAGATCATCCGTGATCTGATCGAAAGCGCCATATTGATGGTAAAAGAAAATAAACGAAAAGGCGTAAAAGCTCAGGCAGAATTAAATGCGGAAGAGCGTGTTCTTGACGGTTTGGTGGGGGCGTCTGCAAGTGAGGCAACACGCCAGAAGTTTCGCAAAATGTTGCACGAAGGCGACTTGGCGGAAAAAGACGTTGAACTTGAAATTGAAGATACAGCCAGCCCCTTTCCCCAGTTTGATATCCCCGGTGCACCGGGTGCCAGTGTTGGCATGCTGAATTTGGGCGATATGTTTGGCAAGGCTATGGGGGGGCGCACAGTTAAAAAGCGCCTGAAGGTGGGCGAAGCCTATGAGATCTTAATGGCTGAAGAAGCGGATAAACTGGTAGATGAAGAAGCCAGCAACCGTGAGGCAATTACATTGGTGGAACAAAACGGCATTGTTTTCCTTGATGAAATTGACAAAATATGTGCGCGTCAGGATGTGCGCGGCGGTGATGTAAGCCGTGAGGGTGTGCAGCGTGATTTGTTGCCATTGATTGAAGGCACTACCGTTTCCACCAAACACGGCGCGATCAAGACTGACCATATATTGTTTATTGCCTCAGGCGCATTCCATTTGGCTAAACCGTCAGATTTGCTGCCTGAACTTCAGGGTCGTCTACCCATTCGGGTAGAGCTGAGAGACCTGACCGAAGCTGACTTCAAGCGCATCCTTACCGAGCCGGACTATAGCCTTATTCGCCAATATGTGGCCCTGATGGGCACGGAAGGGGTTGAGCTGGACTTTGCTGACAGCGGTATTAATGAGATCGCCCGCATATCTGCCCACTTTAACGAAACCGTTGAAAATATTGGCGCCCGGCGTTTGCATACGGTGCTGGAAAAAGTGCTGGAGGAAGTCTCCTTCACCGCGAGCGACAAACCGGACACAAAAGTAACCGTAGATGCCGAATTTGTTGGCAAACATATGGGCGAACTGGCAGAGGCAAACGATCTGTCCAAGTTTATCCTTTAAATTGCCGTCAAAAGCAGGGAATGACAGTTATGGCCTATGACCCGAACAATATCTTTGCGAAAATCCTGCGCGGGGAAATCCCGTGCAACAAGGTTTATGAGGATGAATTTTCGTTGGCATTTCATGACATTAATCCGCAGGCCCCAGTACATGTGCTGGTGATCCCCAAAGGCGATTATGTCTCTATGGCGGATTTTACAGCGCAGGCTCCCGCTGAACTGGTTACCGGATTTATACGGGCTGTTGGCAAGGTTGCGGATGAATTAGGGCTGGAGGAAGAGGGTTACCGTACTTTGGCGAATGCTGGTGCAAATGCCCATCAGGAAGTGCCGCACCTGCACATTCATATTTTTGGCGGCAAACCCTTGGGGCCGATGCTTGACAGAAGTTTTGGGTAAAAGGCTGATAATCGCCTAATGATCAAGTTCGCGGGCTTCATCCACCAGCAAAATCGGGATTCCGTCGCGAACAGGAAAAGCCAAGCCGGCTTTTTTGCTGATTAATTCCCGCGCGTCCTTGTCGTAGCTCAGGGTTTCACGGCTTACCGGGCAAACCAGTATTTCAAGTAATTTAGGGTCTGGGTTTATGTCTTCCGCAGTTTTCATATTTTAACTCGGTCTGGTTTCCTGCGGTACTGTTGTTGTGCTTGCGGCCATTGTCAGCAGGCTTTCCAGTGTTTTGGCTCTGTCCAGCAAACCATCTGCTTCCAAAAGCGCCTGCTTTTCCGCTGCACCAAAAGGCATGATCATCGACAGCGTATTGACCAGAACATCGTCGGGCGCAACATTGATCCCGTCATAATCAGCGTCCAGCCCTTTTTTCTCCAGATACTGTTTTAAGGCCGCCATGAGCGGTTCGCGGTTGAATTCTTTTTTGATTGTAACTTGCGCAAGGTCGCCCTCAAAAGGCTGCCAGCTTGCCTGCACCTGTCGGTATGGTGTCGTGGCGGGCAATTCGTCAGCGATAGCAAAACGGCATAGGCCCGTGAGGCGGATCAAATTCCTGCCGTCTTCAGTTTCGACAAAATGGGTAATGCGCCCGACACCACCAACAGTAAAAAGATCAGGGGTTTTTGAGGTATTGTCCGGGTCTTGTGGTTGAACCATGCCAATAAGCCCGTGGCTGTTGCGCGCATCCTCCACCATTCGAAGGTAACGGGGTTCAAAGATATTCAGGGGCAGATTGCTGCCGGGCAACAAGATTGTTCCAGCCAGCGGAAATACCGGGATAACGCCCGGGAGGTCAGTCTGTTTTTCAGGTTCGTCCAGCAACAGGGGTCCTTAACTAAAGAGGATCGACGACAGGCGACGCCTGTATTTTAATGTAAAGGGGTCCATAGGCCCTGCCGCCTCGAACAATTTCAAAAGCTGGCTTTGCGCCGTGCCTTCATTCCAGTCACGATCCCGCATGATAATGCCCAGCAAAGCTTCGGCTGCTGCTGGCATATCAGCGTTCGCCTGACAGGCCAACGAAAGATCAAAGCGGGCCTGATAATCCGCAGGGTCAGCCTCAACGGCTTTCATAAGCATATCCATATCGCCGGCATTTTCTGCTTGCTCGGAAAGCTCAATCGCAGTTTCAATTTTGCTCAAGCGGCTGGTGAGCTTGGCCTCTGCCGCAGCTTTGCTATCAATGGAATCGAGAATTTCTTTCGCCTGATCGGCTTGTCCAAGCGCAAGACTTGCCTCTGCAAGGCCGATCAGGGCCCGCAGGTTTGTATTTTCGTGTGCCAGTACTTGTTGGAACATCTGCACGGCATCTTCCGCCTGGCCAGATTCCAGTGTTTGCTCTGCCTGGTCCAGCACTGCGTCAACCGGATTGCCTGCTGTGCCGCCGGAGGCCTGTATCAACCGATCAATAAAAGCTGATATCTGCGAAGCGGGCACAGCGCCCTGAAAACCATCAATGGGCTGGCCTTGCCAGAAAGCAAGCACCGTTGGCAGGCTTTGTACTTGTAATTGGCCACAAAGAGCCTGGTTTTGATCAGCATTGATTTTAACCAAAGCCACAGCGCCGTCAGCTTTTGATACGGCGGCTTCAAGCATGGGCATCAATTGTTTGCAGGGCTCACACCAGTCTGCCCAGAAATCGATAATGACCGGGCGTTCGCGGGAGGCTTCCACTACGTCTGCCGTGAAAGATTGAGTATCACCGTGTTTGATAAAGCCTTGTGAAGGCGCGCCGTGTGTCTGTGCGTCTGCGCCGCTGATCATTTGGTCCATGAAAGCACTCAATTTAAATTACGTTTGGATGAAAAATCGACAATAGGCGGTGGCGCACCGGGATGCCAGCGGGAATTGTTTAATTTAAGGTTTTTCTCATATTGAAAGTGCCGTGTTGGTGAAGTCAATTTCCAAAGGTATGTAACCGCAAGCCTTGATGAAAACACATAAATCAACCGGGGTGATTGCTGTTGTTGCAGCATTATGGAGGGGGTGAAAAAAGAGTAGCGGATGGGCCATTAAATTTTTGTCAAGCGCGACAACCAGTGGTGCATTCGTGTCTTTGGGTGCGCGTGCATTTATGAGCGCAAACGGAGTGACCGAACCGGGGACAACACCAAGCATGGATTTAAGGCTGTCGGCGCTACCAAAAGACAAGCGGGCAAGCTCAATTTTGCTGGCAAGGGCTTTTAAGTCTACGCGTCGGTTTTCATCAACCATTACCAGCGCTCGGCGTTTTTTCTTGTCACGTACAAACAGGCTTTTGGCGTGCCCACCTGACAACAGACCTCGATTTCCCACCCGAATACTTTTGGCCTCCTCCACGGTAAAAACCGGTGCGTGGCGGTATGTTTGTATTTTAATGCCCAGTTCCGCCAAAAAGGTGAAGAGAGAGGCTTCTGCGCATGACGATTCCATAAGGTTCCTCTGTATTTTCAGCATAGATTAAGGGGATATATTGCCATAAAAGCAGCATAATATCATTGCGTTAAGCCTGAATCCCAAAAAACAGAAAATAAGGGTTGCAAAGGAAGGGGCGATAGCTATTATCCCGCCTCGCAAGCAGCGATGCTTGTTACCCCTTACGTGCTGCTTGCAGCCGTATACGCGATTGAGCGGGCGTAGCTCAGGGGTAGAGCACAACCTTGCCAAGGTTGGGGTCGTGAGTTCGAATCTCATCGCCCGCTCCATTTTCTCCTTGAGAAATCAAGGCTCAGAAGAAACCCCCACTGTCTTTTGTGAGACTGGGGGTTTTGTTTTGGCGGCAGTTGAAGCCTGCGTGTGATCTACCGCCGGAAGCGGGCGGATTTTTCTTGGCGACGGTGCATAGCTTGGTTATGGTGCGCCGCATTCGCCAGATTATGGCTTGCGGAGAGGTGGCAGAGCGGTTGAATGCGCCGGTCTCGAAAACCGGTATGGGGGCAACCTCATCGAGGGTTCGAATCCCTCTCTCTCCGCCACTTTTTATATACAATGCATTGCCACAATGTGGTCTATTGAGTGTGGCTTCGAAGACTACAGCGCTGTGCAGCGGGGCAGTTTAGAGGAGGTTGATGGGTATCTTCAGATACTGTTGGCCGTTACCCTCTTTGGCGGGCATTTCTCCGGCGCGGATGTTTACCTGAACAGAGGGTATGATCAGGGACGGCAAATCAAGCCCTGCATCCCGTTTGTTGCGCCACTTTGCAAAGCTCGCTTCGTCGGTTTGGCTGTTGGCGTGGATATTGTCCCTCATTTGCTCGGCAACGGTAGATTCCCATGCATAGTGTTTCCGGCTGGCTGTTTTATAATCATGGCAGGTGAATAACCGGGTTTCAGGCGGCAAGGCATATATTTTCTGGATTGACCGGTAAAGAGTGTGGGCGTCCCCGCCGGGAAAATCGCAGCGCGCGGTGCCATAGTCTGGCATAAACAATGTATCACCAACAAAGGCTGCATCGCCTATGTGATATGTCATGCAGGCGGGTGTATGGCCTGGTGTATGGATTGCTGTGGCTTCTATATGCCCTATACGGAATTTTTCTCCGTCCTTGAATAAACGGTCAAATTGATGCCCGTCACTGTGGAAATGCGGTGCAATATTGAACAGAGTACCAAACACTTTTTGCACGGACGCGACCTCAGCCCCGATAGCAATAGAACCCCCACATTCTGACTTTATATATTGTGCGCCAGAGAGATGGTCTGCGTGAACGTGTGTTTCCAGCACCCATTCCACGTCCAGCTGTTGTTCGTGCAGATAGGCAATCATCCCGTCCATGCTTTTGTGGTTGGTGCGGCCAGAAGCAGCATCATAGTCAAGCACAGGGTCGATAACGGCGGCTTTTTTCTGATCCGGGTCAAAAGCAATGTAAGATACCGTTTTGGTAGCTTCATCAAAGAAAGGTTTGACTTGTAATGCGGGCATTTTTGAACTTTCTCAGGTTGGTACGATTCGTTTATATTTAATATACCCCCATATATTTTTCAATATAAGTCTATATAATTTCTTTAATAAAACAAAGTCCCTGTTAATTTTTATTAAATATACTTTATATTTCAATGAATTGGCTTTTATTTTGGGTGCGGTGTGGAATTTTATTTGCATTTTAACATAAATATACCATATGGGGTATAGTATATTGGAGGCAAACATGATTGATGCAAAGAACAAAAAAGCGATGCTGAACAGGCTGTCCCGTATTGAAGGTCAGTTGCGGGGCATTCAGCGGCTTATCAACGCGGAAGACCCAGACTGTGAAAAAATTGTTCAGCAAATGGCGGCCTCCCGTAAGGCATTGGATAAATCCGCGCATGTGATGCTTGGATGCATGATTGAAATGTCGTTGGAACAGGAAGAGCGTGCCGACATTGACGAGCTCGGCATGCTCATTAGTAAATATGCGTAATGGAGACAGAGTTTGAATAAAGTGAAAATAATACCGGTTTGTGACTTCAAAAATGAATTTGAAGAAAACGCCCCTTTAACCATTGATGTTCGCACAGAAAAGGAGTTTCAAAGCTTCCACCTGAAAGGGGCGGTTAATATGCCGCTAATGGATATGGAATCTTTTGAAATCAAGGCGCTCGCTGACATGAGACCCAGCCCTGACAAGCCCGTCTATTTTCTCTGCCATTCAGGAAAAAGGGCAGAAACTGCCGCGAAACTCATGGCGAAAAAGCTCGACTTGCCAATTCTGGTCATAGAGGGAGGCTCTGTAGCATGTGAGGAGGCTGATATGCCCATTGTACGTGGGCAAGGGGTGATTTCGCTTGAGCGGCAGGTTAGGATAGCAGCAGGCGGTTTGGTTGCGCTTGGTGTAGCGTTCGGCGCGATGATACATCCCGGTTTCTACGGTATCTCGGCTTTTGTTGGCTGTGGCTTGATGTTTGCGGGTATTACCGATACGTGTGCCATGGGAATGGCGCTTTCAAAAATGCCGTGGAATGAGGCTTGATCACAAAACCTCTATGAGGTTACGGGGTAGCTACAAGGTCCAGGCAAGCGTAAATCCAATAATATGACTTTGATAGTCAACCACAGCTAGGTTGGAATTTGAATCAATGAATTCATATTGAAGTTTGCCCTCGATTTTTGAAAAAAGAGGCATTTCCAGACTTGCGCGAAAAGAGTGCCGCCTATCAGCCCGTTCTGCACCGATTGTGGGATGAACACCCGAATAGTCTTTTTGCCGATAGCGATACCTGGCCCGGAAGGTTGAATCTAAGGACCCCAGTGTGACAGGGAGCTTTGTCCCCAGGTCGGCTGTGTGAGCCCAATAGGATAATTCCGGCAAAGGCGTAGTATGGCGAGAGATTTTATAACCGGTTGTGATATTCTTGCCCTTGCCCAACAGGAAAAAAGCCTTTGAAGCAACGCTGTGCCGGTCTGAATTACGAGAGGTCAGAAAGTCCTGTTTGAAGGACTGTTTTTGATATTCGTAATCAGCAGTAAGATAAACTTTTTTGCTTGCCAGAAACGCGATATTGGGCTTGATGCTGTGAATATCCAGGAAACCTTCTGCTCCAAGCTTGATAAAGCTGTAGCGGTAGTTGGCTCCAACTGTCACGTCTTTAAGTTTTGTAGATATATTCAGGCTGGCGCCGTGAATTTGCAGGTCAAAGTCTGTCAGATCCTGATGCAGGCTTTGCGAAAAACTATAGTGCGCCTTCGCTTTGAATGTTTTGCTTTTTGACAGGTCAAAACCAAGGTTGGCGCGAAGCAGAAAAGCGCTATCGCCTTGCCGACTATTACTGTCGGAGGAATCTATGGTGATATTGTCATCATATTCCACACCGGTTTCAATTTTTAATGATAAGGGGTTTTCTTCTTCATCAGCGGCATATGCTGGCACACTTTGCATCAGTGAAACACTGAGAAAAAAAACCATAAACTTGGGGGCCGGAGACAGCAATTTCTGTATTTGAAATTGGTGGTCGTCTGCGGAAGCCAGGAACTTTGGAAACATAGAGTAACCCTATTTAGTCGCTGTTCTGATTAAGCCATAGCCATAAGTAGAATCGAAGCCCGGTGTGCCGAGGTCAGTTGCATTCTGGCGCAAGGAGCGGATGACCTCTGGAAATGGTTTATGGTCTGACCTGCTGAGTATTTCTGCTAAAATTATTGTTGCAAACGGTGCGGCGATACTTGTGCCGCTATTGCTTTGGTAACCCCCGTGAGCAAGCGCCGAGATAATGTTAACACCGGGTGCGGAAAAGTCGATATGTTTCCCTCTGTTTGCACGCAGATATACCCGAGACATAGTGTCTATAGCGGTGACAGCGACCACGTTTTTATAGGCAGCAGGATAAAGAGGTTTTGCTGCTGGCCCGGCGTTTCCGGCGGCGGCGACGATCACGGTGCCGCGTTCATAAGCGCGGTTGACGGCAATTTCCAAAATCTGGTTGGGTGGACCGCTCAGGCTCATATTGATCACTGGGATTTTCTCGCTCACCATCCAGTTTAGCGCTAAAATCAGACTTTCAGTTGTGGCTGTAATGTTCCCGGGTGTTTGTTCGGAAAAGACACTTGCGGCATATAAAGTTGAATTCGGGCTCAGGCCCTTAAAGGTGGCAGCTTCATCACCGATTAAAATGGCCGCTACGGCTGTTCCGTGAGCCAATGGCCGGTCGTGACCGTAAGGTACAAAATCGGATACAGTCAGATTTCCTTTGGCCAGTGAGGCGTGGGAATGGTCAACCAACGTATCGATAAGGCCAATCCGAACTTGCTGCCCTGTTGTGGTGGTTATGCCAAAATCATGGGCGACATTCCCTGGTTGCCGTGCCTTATCCGGTATAGCGGCATCTGGTGTATAAATATGGTTCATATCTGCAGTTCCCGCCGTGATGGACGAGGACACCATAAATAATTCTTCATTTAACTTGTCAGCATCTGCTGCGCCAATGCGGGTTAAGGTCATGCCCAAACCTTCAAGATACACTGTATCTCGTACATCAAACTTTTCGGTGTCTAGCCCGACAGGTGTATCTATGTCTGCCAAAATTAGAATATCCCCACGCGCTACAATATCGCCGCTGTCATCCAGATACGTCTGATAATCGCGCTGTACTACGGTTTCCGCTGCCGTTCTGAATTCGGCATTATTTTGCAGGCTTTTTTCGGGACTGGAGGTAGGTTGTGATTTAACGTCAGAATCTTTGTCTTGATCTGAAACGGTTTCTTCTTTGACAGTCTCAGGGCTGGTTTCAACATCTTCCTCTTCGGCCTTAGATGCCCCTTCTTCAGCGGCTTCCTCTGCGTCCTCGGCCACACTTTCAGCCTCTTCCTCGGCGGCTTCCGCAGCTTCGTCGGCCGCACTTTCGGCCTCTTCTTCAGCGGCTTCCGCAGCTTCGTCGGCCGCACTTTCGGCCTCTTCTTCAGCGGCTTCCGCAGCTTCGTCGGCGGCGTTTTCAGCCTCTTCCTCGGCGGCCTCTGCGGCTTCGTCGGCGGCGTTTTCAGCCTCTTCTTCAGCGGCTTCCGCAGCTTCGTCGGCGGCGTTTTCAGCCTCTTCCTCGGCGGCCTCTGCGGCTTCGTCGGCGGCGTTTTCAGCCTCTTCTTCAGCGGCTTCCGCAGCTTCGTCGGCCGCACTTTCGGCCTCTTCTT